>Ga0209463_1001909_pt1 | contig 12053 bp, 15 predicted proteins | sample AgamicMgSfrz_FD_187169 | JGI IMG/M metagenome (GOLD analysis project Ga0209463, IMG submission 187169) | Agave microbial communities from Guanajuato, Mexico - Mg.Sf.rz (SPAdes) (version 2) | ecosystem: Host-associated > Plants > Phyllosphere > Phylloplane/Leaf | place: Guanajuato, Mexico... | reverse complement strand
TTATGGTCTTGCTTCGCTAGGTTTAGCAAAAGGGTGTGCGGTACTTCACCATAATGGGTCTAGCTATACAAATGAAAACATTGACCAATTATTACAAACACGTTATTTGAGTGCAATGGCTCGAAAAGGCGGAAAGCGTACAAAGGGGCCAAAACCATTTACATCAGAAGATAAGGAGAAATTTAAGGAACTTTTTAAAAGAGCGATTTCACGTTAAAAAAGAATCATCCATTGTTAAGAAAAACCTAGAAAAATAATTGTCCAAATATTAAACTAACCTGCTCCGTTAGCTTAAGTACATTTCTTAACAATCTTCTCTATTTACTTCAACAAAATTTACCTAATTCGCTCATTAAGTATTATTCCACAAAAGGGCCCTTAACAAAAAGAAAGAGCACAATTCCTGTTAACATAATGTCTCTTTACGGAGATAAGAAAGCAAAAGAACCCTTGGGGCGGTAGGCTTCCACCAAGGATTCTTTACCCGAATCATGAAACTTTTTATGCATCGTTGACATGACTACGTTCTTTGGATAGTTGAAAGAAACAAGAACGTATAAAAAGTACACCTTTTATACATATGCTTATACGGAAAAATATAGTATCTGCAGCAAAAATGTGCTATTGTTTATTTGCAGTTATTTCTTTCATATTCACCTACGTGTGAACCCTATTAAAAGCAACCTCGCTTGCCAATGCCGAGGTTGCTTTTTATTTTGTTAACGATAATAATGACTTTCACATCGTATAATAGATTTAACTATTTTGTCCGTAAAAGTATATTTTTCATTTAAATAGACGTTTTTTGAATCATTTTTTCATTATCTAAAAAGGTGTAACTTTTGGGACTGTTTTATTAGGAAGAACTAAATTTTAAAGATCCTTAAAATTAAAAGATAAGCATATATTAATTATGGTTGATTATGAAATGGCTATCATCGTAAACCAAATTGCACATAAAAATAACTGAATTCTTGAAGATGGAGGAAATCAAATGAACTTTGTCCCATATGTAATTGAGCAAACACGAACAGGAGAACGAGCTTATGATATTTATTCACGATTATTACAAGAGCGTATTATCTGGATAAGTGGAGAAATTAGTGGCGAAACTGCATGTAGTATCATTGCACAATTATTGTTCCTGCAAGCAGAGGATGACAAAAAGGACATTATTATTTACATTAACTCACCAGGAGGATCCATCACAGATGGCTTGGGAATTTACGATACCATGCAACAAGTTCGTCCTGATGTAAGTACATTATGCATTGGAATAGCTGCATCAATGGGGGCTTTTTTACTTGCAGGTGGTAAAAAAGGAAAACGATTTTCCCTTCCCAATAGTGAAATTATGATTCATCAACCATTAGGCGGGGCTAAGGGGCAAGCATCTGACATTGATATTAGTGCTAAAAGAATCTTAAGTATGAGGAATCGACTAAATAAGTTACTGGCTTATCATACAGGAAGAACAATAAAAGAAATTGAAAGAGATACAAATCGTGATTATTTTCTAAATGCCGATTCTGCAAAAGAGTATGGTTTAATTGACCAAATTCTAACAAAACAAATTTAAGAGCAAAGAGGGATTAGGGATTCAATGGTGTTATGCACAAAAAATCAACACTTAAATATAACATTCATCAAATATTCATAATAGAAAATGAAACTGATAATTCTTTTAATGGGAAAAAAATACTTTTTTATTCAGTAAAATATATCAGTTGAGGTTTATCTGAGTTTGTTACCGAATTTTTTTGAAAAGGTTATTCCTCTCTTTGTCATACCGATACTACTACTTAAAAAGGGTGTATAAATAGTATGACAAAGTAGGACTTATTTAGGTAGAAATATTACAGATTATTAAATATACCAAATACCACGATCTATAATTTGGATAATTTAAGAGGACAACATAGTTAGACCATAAAATGATTAAGAACATCAAGGGGGATAGTACACACACTAACGCCTTTTTTATTGACTTCTTTATTTTTTAGATGAAAAGGGGTGAGATAACGTTGAGTAAGAGTCAGAGAATCTGGACGGACGAAGAAGATTTATTCGTTACAGTACAATATGGACGAATGACGTTACAAAAGATTGGCGAACATTTAAATCGGAGTAAAGAATCTGTTAATAAACGTATTAGTAGATTAAAACTTCGGACCGAAGAAACACGGTTACGCAAAAACTGGACGGAAAATCAAGATACTTTTCTTAAAGAAAACATCGATACCATGAGTAATCGTGAAATAGGCGAACATTTAGGGAAAGTAGCCAGTTCTGTTGTTACACGTATCAAAGTATTAAATCTTGAATGGAAAGAAAAAGTTCGTAGATGGACGGATGAAGAAGATGAGTACCTATTAAATTACTACGGCTCCGCACCTCTTAAACATATATCAGAAAGTTTACAAAGAACTGTAAAAGCCTTAGAGTCTAGGTTAAATCGTTTGGGTGTATATGGAGCAAAAGCAAATACAACAAACATTACAGTCTACGAATTAGCCGAGTGTCTTCAAGTTGATGTTCATACTGTTTACAACTGGATTAAGAATAACAAAATGCCCTATAAAAAGATGGTAGCGAAAACGCGTGAATTTATGTTGATTGACGTACTGATTTTTTGGGGATGGGTTGAACAGAATAGAGGGCTTATTAATTTTTATAAAGTGCCAAAGAACGCTCTTGTTCCAGAGCCAGATTGGGTAGATAAACAAAGGGACATTGATTATCTTACTCGTCCTAGGAATGAAAACAAAAACTGGAACGATGAGGAAGATGCTCGCCTAAGGCACATGTTTTACGGAGAAGGCCGTACTCAAAAAGAAATAGGCGAATTAATGGGACGTTCTACTAGGGGCATTCAAAAACGATTAGACCGGTTACGAAAAATGAAAGTTACTGGTTGAAATTGGTGAATTTAGTGAAAGATCCAAATATGATAGGAAGTATAATTGGAGTTGAGATAGGACTTCATTAAACTGAGTGAACGCAGAGCTAAGAATGAATACCATAATATATGCGCTTCTTAAATAGAGCAGACTCTTAAAGTTAGTTTAATACCAATACCTTAAAACCATTTTGTCTTCTGCAGCAGGCTGTCTAACAAGCCTGCTGTTTTTTCTCTTTTCAACCTTGTATGGCTTACGATTTTCTTGTTGCATTCACTTAATATAACCCTGCTATTCAGTTACGAACACGAATTATCGGTAGGTGATTAGGAGTAATACTATCACTATACCTTTTTCCTTATCATGATATTAATCCAATAATATTGCATTTAGCAATGATCATTATAACGAGCCAAGTTATCTTCCACTGATTCTTCTAAGATTTTCTGAATGACAGTTATCGAAAGCTGATCAATATTTCTGAATCGAATACATCCTTTTCCGACATTTAGGTCTCTTAAAGAATCTATATTCTTTTGCAGAATAGGAGTATTTAGAAAGTACAGACTCATATAATTTTTTTGAGAAGCAAATGCACATAGTGAACCGTTTAGTTCATAATAAGGCATTCCATATTTAATGGATTCTATAGCATTAGGTACTATTTGAATAATTAAGTTGCGAAGTTGGGTCAAATCATGCTTTCGATTGTCTGGCACTACTTGATCCATATACTGTTCTACTGTTTCAATGGTGTTTGTCATACTATTTTCTTCCTCCTATAATCTAGTTAAGTACTATCTAATTATTCTTAGCTAATTTGACATCGACTTAGCTGGTGTGTTTGTCATGTGTAAAATATTACTTCACCATCTTTTCTACTCTTACTATTATAGGAAAATAATCACAAATCCTACTAATTAACTAATATTCTTTACATAACATACATTTGAGAAATTTATTTTTCAAAGTTATAGATAAGGGGAATCTACCATTTCAACATGTAAACCTGTTAAAACTACTTTTTTAAAAGCATTAGAACATTCGTGAGAGGTTCCTATGTACATATAATAATCATAGCCAAAATGGACAAAGAACTGGTTTTTTAACTCTAATTTACACCATACTGCATTTCGTAATGTTAGCTTTACTAGCTCTTTTACTTCTTGAATACTTATCCATTGTCCTATCCATAATTTTGATATAAATTCAGTTGCATTTTGAGCTTCTATATCTTCAGACCATTGTTCTAACCCTTTTATATAAAGTTTGTTAATATTCATTTCATTCATGAATGTTACAACCGCATTAATATAATTTTTTTCCACTTTCAAATACTCATCCATATTTATCTTTACTCCTACTTCAGAAAAACAAGTCCATTCATCATTGAGAAAGTAACCATTATTATCTCTTTTTAAGGGGTTATACTTCGTTACCCTCCTAGAATACAACTAGCACTCATCTCCTTTTCAACAGTATAGGTATTATACATGCTCGTTAACATACAAAAAACTTTTGGATGTAAGAAGAAATCTATTTGTTAAGGATAATTCGGGATTCAATTTGTACTTCCTGCAACCTTATCCAACTTATCTTTAAACCAATATAGGAAATAGGTATCGATAGTATTCAGAATAATATAAAATATTAAGTGCAAGTAACTTATGGAAAAGGAGGTGGAAGCTATGGCTAAAATCACAGGAAAAGAAAAAGTAGAGTTTTACTTAGATGGAAATTTATTAATGGAAGGTCCAGCCTCTGAATTTTTTAAAGAAGGAAGCATGCATGGGGAAAATATTCCATTAGGTTTAGGAGATAGGTTTGATATGATGAATTTCCCGGCAATGGGTGACACAATAAAACTTCGAGTTATGAAAATGAAAGAGGATCTTCTAGATTCAGGAGAAATTCACACGCTTAAATACTTTCTTTCAAATTATGATGATCAGAAATAATGGCATATCAAAATCACCCACTAAAACAGAAACGTGTAATTGAAGTAAATAGATAAATAAATCTATAAAAATTATAGTTATACTTTTCATCTAAGTATACTTATGCAGAATTTATCATACCAAACAATATATGAATTTCCGTATGTAAATCCTGGAAGGATAAAAAATGAAAATAATGTAGGCGACCTTATGATTCTAATCGGAGGAATAGGTCGTTTATTGCTGTTATAAATCTTTTTATAGGGAGCTAATTTGATGTCAAAAGAAAACGTAATGTTAAATTTGAGGATTAATTTATGTAAGCAGATTAAAGATTTACTAGAAGAAATAGAGCAGGGGAATTTAGTTAAAAAAAGAATATATATAAAATAAAACCTCCTAATTTTCTTTAAAGCTGGTAAGGAGAAAGTCTAATTATTAGTTTATCAATGATTTTTTTTAGTCATCTTAATATGGTATTAGTGCAAAAATCATCAAATCAAGCTAATTAAATTGCCCATGGAATTAACAATCCTTTGCTACAGGGATAATTTTTCTCTTCCCCCCTATCTTCTATGCGTATCCATATAAGTTCCCATTTTCTAATATAATACACTTATGTAACAGCTTCCACCTGCAATATTACGTAGCATTTTCATTATAGAAAATAGAGTGTTTTTTCTACACGCAGTTAAAAGGTTTTCTCGTTCAGTTTATAGTAACTATGTGGTATCCGGTTTTTAACTGTCTGAATTTTAGAAGGAGGAATACCTTGTGAATACAGCTGTTAATGAATTGTATGATTTTGGAACAGTCGTAAAGAGGAAGCTATTAAATAATAATCTTTATGCTCATTATTTGAGTGATGCAATGAAAAGAGGAAATCATTTTGATTTTTTATATTATTTTTTGACAGCAACTGTAGATAGTCAAACACCTATACCTGAACATGTCTCTAATGTTTTTTTGAAGGTTCTTAGCGATAAAACAAAGTTGAGTGATCTTACTCCATTTATCACGGGAATGGTCGGGAAATAAACAAAGGTTGAGAGGTGTATGTCTTAAATCCTTTAATTGAGGCACCCATTTAGGAATCGGTTTAATAGTTCAGTTTAATCGGTATATGAATATGATTTAAAGCTACGTCAATTACATTCGTTCCAATGATCAAATAAATCGATTAAATAACAGGAGGAGCACTTTATATGGATACTATATTAAGAGTATCATCAATATCAAATCCAAATTCAGTTGCAGGTGCAATTACAGCTGTATTTAGAGAAAGAGGTAATGTAGAAATTCAAGTAATGGGAGCCGGCGCTTTAAATCAAGCGATTAAAGCCGTTGCGATTGCAAGGGGATTCGTAGCTCCCAGTGGTGTTGATTTGGTTTGTGTTCCTGGGTTTAGAAATATTTCAATCGATAATGAAGAACGAACAGGAATCACATTAATTTTAAGCCCTAGAAAAAGACGATAGATTTACATTAAGTAAAAAGGACTTTTTAGCATGTTATTGCCGATAATTGCTGTTATGTAAACTTTAAAATGAATTATCACTCAGTGACTTCTTTTTCCACAATACTTATTATTCTATACAAAGCTAAAGATGTAGTCTCTACATCCGGAAAATGTTCAATATGGCCCGTTTCAATATTCTTCACTTGAAAATTCTTTAGTTCTTTAGAATAACTGAGAGAGAAGGTATGATTTCCACTACAAAAGGTATGAGTGATTTCACTATCTTCATATCGTAATAAAGTTTCTAACATTTCTTTAATTTTTATTATTGTCATGTATCAGCAAACCCCTTTCTCATTATTTTAAAAAATTTTACAAATTAAAGTTTAATCCATTTTAACATAGGGTATATTTATAAGTTATTACCTTCAATAATTGAAATAAAGATTTTAAAAATGAAATAAATTTGTAAAAAAAACAAAAAATGTAATGTTGTATTAGGGTTAGGTGATATATGACAAATGCAACATAGTTACCAATTCTCAATATATATGGTAAAAAAGATGGATGTAAAATACATCTTTTGAGGGTAAAAATAAAAAGAATCTTATTTAAAAATGATATTTTTGAGGAGGTAGGAGGTATCTGAAATTGAGTAGTGCATCTAGATTCAAAATGCGAATTTACAGCCCTCGATGGGGACTTAAGGACCTTTATCATTTTAAAAAAACAAAAGGGGGTTGGACGTTTGAAAACTATAGATGTAAGGGTGAAGTAGATAAAGGCGGTAATCCTTTATTTTATAAAGCCCTTATTACTGAATCCATTTCCTATCCTGATCATCTAGAGGTTTATATTTCTAGCGCATGGGAGAATGTTAACACGTTAAATAAAGAACAAGTTCAGAACATTTTTGATGAACTATCTGAATGGATTTCAGCCAGTGAAAATAACCTCCATTGACCCTTTATCATGGTGAAAGAAGTGGCACTACCATGGGTATGTTCAAGATTTACAAATTGGTTATAAAAGAATTAGCATTTTTTATCTAAGCCATATCTATTGCGGATCGTACAAGGAAGACTTTTCTTTATAGACAATGAAAAAATGACATTTTACTTTGGGATGTTGATTATTTAAAGCTAATTATAATCAAAAAATAAGGGGGAGAATTTAAAATGAAGATTATTTATAATCAGAGAGAGAAAATGACTGATTTTATCAGAGACAACAAACAGAATTTTGAGGATAAACTCTTATCAGAGGCAGTTAACGTTGCCTCTAAGATTAATGATATTTTAGAAACCGGAAATATTGATCTTTTAAAAAATGCTCAGAAGCTATCTCTATATGTCGTAGAGCAAAAAGAAGAACAACTGATTGCTTTCGCTCAGCAAGAAGGGGTAGCCTGGGCGGAGCACGCCTTAACTCTTGCCTTCAAGCTAGAATGGGTACAGGCCATTAGGCGAACGTTGTGGCATTTTCTCTACCAATATGATCGAATAAATAACCAATTTAGCAGCCGTGAAGAATTTTATGCCTTGGAGAAGCGTATTAATGATAGGATTGATCAATTTCTTAACACTTTTCTCATTAGTTATTCCAAGTACAAAGATGAATTAATTGCCTCCCAGAGGGACTTAGTTGAACATCTATCGGTGCCTATTATACCACTTAGCCAATCTGTAGCTGTATTACCGTTGATCGGAATGGTGGACACATATCGTATCCAAACGATTGAGGAGAAAGTATTGATGGGCATATCAGATTTAAGGATTCAAACATTAGTTATAGACCTTTCTGGAATTGCCAACATGGAGATGCATGTTATTGACCATTTTCAAAAAATATTAACTGGCATTTCAATGATGGGATGTAAAGCTATTCTTACAGGTTTACGTGCTGACCTGGTGCGGACAATGATTCACTCGGGAATCTCTTTTGAGGACAAGGCAGAAGCAAAAGGGACATTACAGCAAACATTAAAAGAATATCTAGAACTCCACCAGATGTAGAAGGAATAGAGAAGTTTACCCTACACACAGAAATGAAAATGAGTTTATGAAATTAGAAGCGTTGTTAAAAAAATAAATAAAGTTTATTTTATCTTAGCAATAGTTACTTAGATAGCCCTAGAGTTATAACTCTAGGGTTGTTTTGCGATAGTACCGATAATTCCACCAGGGACACCTCGACCTGTAATTAAACTAGCAAGCCAACCGATAATCCCTCCAACAATTAGCATCCATAGTATTTCCATTAAGAATCGTCTCCTTATTAAAAGATTTAGTTGACTTTACCCCTAAATGAGACGCATTAATCATAGGATCTTTTTCTTGTTTAGAGGCTTTTCTCTCAGCTAAGTAGAAAATTCCACACAGATTTCTTTAAATAGTTACTAAGCGCTATTCCTATTCACCATATGAATTTCCTAAACAAAAATACGCCATATATCATAAATTTATTTGCTCCTATGAGTCGTGTAATTCGTTTTATGTTAACTACCTTTCTACATCCTATATAGCCTAAAAACAGAAAAACCTACCTTTTAGGTTCAGTTCAGGGGGAGTAGTTTTTTCTGTTACATAATTAGAAGTTAGTTTTTGATACCTCAGGGCATCTTGGCTGTTATTTATTATTCATTTTTATAATTATTAAATAAAAAGAAACAGACTTGTTAGGAAGTCTGCAACTGCAACAAGAAATAAAGTTATTTACATACAACAGGTATTGTATATAATCAAGCGAACTTTAGCAGTCTACCCTATTGAGGAGATTTTATACTTTATTGACCTTATGTAGACTAGATTCGTATACGGTATATATCTTCAAAAAAGAAAAAAGCTACCTCTTATCGGACAAAAAGAGGCAACCTTTTTCTATACAGTAACCACAATGTTGTGTTGACGCTTTGTTGCATCTTGAGTAGTTTGTTTAAACTATTATTAATTATTCGTTTTATAATCAAAAAAAAGAAACAGATCAAAAAAACTGTTTCTTGTAAAATTCCAATCCAGATTAATACATTACCCTTCCGTTTAAGAAATAAAACATAATTATTTTATATGGAAAATTTTCACTGGATAGATATTTGAATATCAGAGTCTAGTGCTTGAGCAAGGTTCGATTTAATTCTTATATTTTTAAATGAAAGACCAAGTTGAATGGCTGTTTGGGCAACTTCTGGTCTAATACCAGATAAGGTAGACTTCACTCCAAGTAGACCAAGGGTATCAATTAATTGAAAGATTTGATGCGCAACCATCGTATCAACCATAACCACCCCTGATAGATCAATGTAAAGGTGGGCAATATGTTTGTCAGCACATTGCTGTAACGTACTTTCTAAGATCATTTTTGCTCTTGTGGTATCAATATCTCCCACCAGTGGCAAAAGCGCGATATCTTTTTTTATGGTGATGACGGGTGAACTTAATTCATGAATCATTTCTTGTTGTGCTTTTAATTGAAGGGAGGAGGTTTCTTCAGCTGCTATTATAAATTTTAAAATGGTAATGTCAAAAATTCGAATCACATGTTCTTCCCATGCGTTTATCAGCTTAGGTTCTATAAACCCTTCATATGTATTTACGAATTCTTCTATGGAATCACGGTATTGCTTACGAACTCGCATAAACTCTTTAGTAATAGATGAAATAGGTGTTCTTACATGTTCATTATCTTTTGCAATCTTATTAATCCACACTTCAAAGGCATTAAAAAAGTTTTTTTCGTCTTCCACAAATACATTGCAGATATATAGATGAAATTCATAATTTTGTTCTTTCAATGTTTGAATAACTTCGGGATCATTAGAAGCATAAACTCCGACAGCATTTTTTTATCTAATGAATCGTACCATTCTTCGGTTAGTCGTTTAGCATTACTTAGTAAAAAGGTACGTAACTGTTCATTCTGATTCAAATCTATTCTTCTTTCAATTCATTTATTTACTATAAGACTAATTGATTTAGCGATTAGTCTTATAAAATGATAAATTAGGAAGGATCGTAGAGTCAAATATTCTATATATGTAAGTAGTTGTACAAGAGGATAGTTAAAGTAAAAGTGTATTAGATGAAAGAGATAAAGAATATTGAATAAAAGTTAATGTATTACATGCAAATAAATGGTTTTAAGATTTACATACAATAATGTAGACAAATAGCGAATAAGGGACACTTTTTATGTAGTGACCCTTATTCGGATTATAGTTCAACTAATCCAGGTATTTTTTATTAGGAAATGAATAGTTTTATCGTATGAATATTTAATTTTTATCTAGATTTGGCCTTTTGTTATTCAAATTCATACGCGATTTTTTAGTGTCTACGAGATGCTTAATTTCTTTAAAGCTTACAAAACGTTTATTTTGTTGATCCAAAAGTCGAAAACGAAGAGACTTCAAGCTTGTGCTTAGTGTAATGGTTGTTGCTTTCTGTAATGGTGGCGTAGACTCATGCGCCTTTTCTAAATTATAGTTTGGAACTCTTGGAGCCAAATGATGTACATGATGGAAACCAATATTACCTGTTACCCATTGTAAAACTTTAGGAAGCTTGTAATAGGAGCTACCATCAACCGCAGCCTTCACGTAATCCCACTCCTTTTCGTTTTCAAAGTAGGAATCCTCAAATTGATGCTGTACGTAAAATAGCCAAATTCCAAGTGATCCTGCTACAAAAAGGATGGGAGCTTGAACGAGCAGAAAAGCTTGCCAACCAATACCCCAACATAAAAGTGCATACACTGCAACAATTGAGAAATTGGTCAAATACGTGTTCAAACGTTCCTTTCGCTTCGCGTCTTTTCGATTCAATCGGTTAGAAACGAAGAAAAGATAGATGGGACCTAATCCAAACATAACAATTGGATTACGGTAAACTCGGTAAGCTAACCGGCCCCAGTAGGAAGCTGCAACATATTCATCAACTGTCATGACCCACACATCACCAGTCCCTCGTTTATCTAAGTTGCTGCTCGTGGCATGATGAATTGAATGGCTTCGTTTCCATTGTTCATACGGAAACATGGTGATAACCCCACTGATTGTACCAAGGATATTATTCGCTTTTCGGCTTTTGAAAAATGATTGATGACAACAATCGTGGAAAATAATGAAGATTCGGACGACGAACCCAGCTGTAACAATAGCTATTGGCAGTGTTAGCCAATAAGAAACGGACAAACTTTTATAAGCTAGAAACCAAAGTAGTAAAAACGGAAGGAATGTGTTTATCAATTGCTTTATACTCGATTTCGTATTGGATTTTTCAAAAGGTGCTACATTTTTTCTTAATTCAGTCGTTTTTTGTTTGCTCATGTCTTCCTCCTTACATCTTTACAGTGTTTAATATAAAGCTCTTCTTTACATTTATAGTAGAACATAGTAGCTGGTAATAAAAGATATAAATGTCAAGTAACTAGTATGACAACTGTCATACATGTGCGAATGTATTTTCTTAATAAAAGGAAAAGAGTGTGTGGAAAAAACAGTTTGGTTAAAGTATTAGCATTATTTTAGTTACAGCGATTTAAAAGTGCTTATAAATGTGTACCTTTCCAACAGACTTTGAGCCACTACTTTTTAAATATAATGCGAACAAAAAACTACCTCCCCTATGATGACTAAGGACGGTAGTTTTTCAGAGCTATGAATGTTCAACTGTCGTTCATTCTGGTATAAAAACTCTTTAACAATTTCATCATCTCTCGCCCCGATGTTCTAGACAGTTGATCATTACCTTCATCTTCATA
>Ga0209463_1001905_pt1 | contig 12061 bp, 9 predicted proteins | sample AgamicMgSfrz_FD_187169 | JGI IMG/M metagenome (GOLD analysis project Ga0209463, IMG submission 187169) | Agave microbial communities from Guanajuato, Mexico - Mg.Sf.rz (SPAdes) (version 2) | ecosystem: Host-associated > Plants > Phyllosphere > Phylloplane/Leaf | place: Guanajuato, Mexico... | reverse complement strand
ATACACTTTCAGGCATTTTTTCTGTCATCGGTGTCGCAATAAATCCAGGGGCGACAGCGTTTACATTAATCCCTTTTCGTCCTAGTTCTTTTGCCCATGTTTGTGTCATACCAATGACAGCTGCTTTTGTAGCGGCATAGTTGGTTTGTCCAAAGTTTCCCATTTTTCCTACAATAGAACTTGTATTAATAATACGTCCGCTTTTTTGAGCAACCATGTGAGGAGCGACTGCTTTTGTACAAAGAAATACACCTTTTTGGTTAATATCAATCACGCGATCCCATTGTTCTTCGCTCATTTTAAGTAGTGTTGAATCAGCGGTAATACCCGCGTTGTTAATTAATACGTCGATTTTACCAAATTTTTCGACGATGGTAGAAACCATCGTTTCAACAGAGTCTTGTTTAGATACGTCTGCAAAGATAGCAAAAGCTTGTCCGCCTTGAGCGATGATTTCAGTTTCTACTTTTTTAGCTTCTTCTACATTGTAATCAGCAATGACCACTTGTGCGCCTTCACTTGCAAAAACAAAACATGTTTCTTTTCCTAATCCGCTTGCTCCACCTGTTACTATAACCACTTTATCTTTTACTCTCATTATAATCTCTCCTAGGTAATTAAAATGGAGAAAGTTCTATGTTGTATTCGCTATCATTAGTATAAAACAGCAATAAAAAGGAAACAAGGGAAAAAAGTCATATTTTTAATCTTTTTTGGACATACTAGTGAAAAGTAGGTGAAAAAGTGATTAAAATCCATTCTAAAAAGAAAACAAAAGAGAAAATAAAGGAAGAAAAAATAGTCATTGTTGATCATCTCGAATATATAAAAGAGACATTTTCATATCCATTGAATCAAGATATTAAATTGCGTGAAATTTTACTTCCATTTATAGATCGGCATGTGTATGTTATCTTTTTAAATGGAATGATAGATGGAAAAAATATAGAAGAATCGATTATTACGCCTTTGGTAACAGAAAGGCATGAATGGGAAGAAGAACACCTTGAAACGTTTTTGGCTAAAAAAGTACTTCGAACCAAAACAGTAGATGTAAGAGAAAAAAGAGAAGACGTCGTCGCAGATATCGTTGATGGGCGTACGGTGATTATAATAGAAGGTTCTGATTTATTTTTATCGATTAACACAACCCATTATGAATATCGAAGCGTGGATAAACCACAATCTGAAAATGTGATAAAAGGGACAAATGAAGCCTTTACTGAAGGTGGGCAAGTAAATCGTTCTCTCATTCGAAAACGAATTCGAGATGAAAATTTAATCACAGAATCACTTCAAATGAAACAAAAAAAGATAAAGGTAAGTATGTTGTATTTAAAAAATATCACCAATGATACGTTGGTGGAAGAAGTGAGAAAACGAGTAGAAGAAATTGAAGCGCCATATATTGATGAAATATCGATACTGGAACAACATTTAGAAGAACGACCTTATTCACTTGTTCCAACTATTCTTTATACGGAACGTCCTGATCGAGCTGTTTCGTTTTTACGAGAAGGATATGTGGTGCTTGTAATGGAAAATTCGCCTGGTGTATTAATTGCTCCTGTTACATTTTGGTCTTTTTTTCATACATCGGAAGATTATTACTTAAAATGGGCATACGGAAATTTCATTCGAATGATTCGTTTATTTGCGGTATTTGTCGCGTTGTTTACACCTTCTTTTTATATTGCCATTGTTAATTTTCATAGCGCAATGATTCCAACAGATTTATTACTTGCGATTGCTGCAACCAGAGAAACCGTTCCTTTTCCTGTTTTTATTGAAGTATTGATTATGGAATTGGCATTTGAATTATTGAGAGAAGCGGGTATTCGAATACCTGTTCCGATGGGTTCAACCATTGGAATTGTAGGTGCTTTGATTTTAGGTCAAGCAGCTGTTGATGCGAATATTATTAGTCCGATATTAGTTATTATTGTAGCATTAACGGGTCTTTCTTCTTTTGCAATTCCAAATGTATCGTTTAATTTTATGATTCGAATTGCTCGTTTTGGAATTTTGCTGTTAGCAGCATTTATGGGTTTTTATGGTGTAACAATTGGAATGGCGGTGTGTGTATCTTATTTAGCGACAGTAAAATCTTTTGGTGTTCCTTTTTTATCGCCTATGACACCTTACTTTGCTTCTTCAAAAGATACATTGATTCGAAATGTAGTATGGAAAGAATGGGTTAAACCAATGTTTGTAAAACCAAAAATAACGGAGAAAAATCCTAAAACGAAAGGAAAATTAGGAGATGCTGAGTAGAGAAGATTATAAAATGGGAACAAGAGAAACAGTATCTTTAATTTTAATAATCATAGGTGCTAAGTTTACAGACATGACTCCCTCTCTTATGTTCGATGAGACAGAAATGGCGAGTTGGATGGCATTAATTTTATCAGCAGGATTTTTTTTATTTACGTATTTAATCTTTTTAAATGTGATGAAAAAATACCCTGATAAAGGGTTAATGGAAGTATTTAAACTCCTTTTTGGAAATGTAATGGGGTTTTGGTTGGGAATGATTCTTTTTTTGATTGTACTATGCGGTGTGATTGCAGATGCACGAACAAATGTAGGAATTATTTCCACACTTTATTTTCCTGAAACATCTCTTTTGCTTTTATTTTTTATGCTAATGGTGGTATGTACTTTTATTGCAAAAAGAGGGCTTGAAGCAATTGGGCGAACATCTGTTTTATTTATTGTATGGATAAAGGCAATTTTACTGTTATTAGTTTTAATGATATGGAAAAAATTAAATTTTTCTTTTTTATTTCCCCTTTTAGGTAGAGAACCTGAACGTATTTTAACAACGGGATTTAAGTTTATGCCTATTTTTGCTGAGATCATGCTTCTTTCTGTTTTTATGTATTTTTTTAAAAGTCATCATGAATTAAAAAAAGATACATTAATTGGTTTTGCTATTACGTCTTTTGAGCTTTTGTGTTTTTGGCTTTTTTATATTATGACATATGATGTGCCCATTATTAAAGAAGTTACCTACATGTTTCATGAAACCACACGTATTATATCAGTAGGTAGATTTTTAACAAATCCTGAAACCGTTTTTTTGCCTGTTTGGTTAATTGCGATTTTTATTCGATTCGCTTTTTATATCTATTTAATCACAGCCATGTTTGCGTATTTATTTAATATTCATGAATTTGAACCATTGTTGATTATAATGGCAGCTATTGTAATGATTTGTGGATTAATTCCTGATAACGCAATACAAGTAGAATATGGATTACGGGAACATGTTGTGTTTGAGTATGGTTCCTTTTATTTCTTCTTTTTCCCATTTTTGATGTGGATAGCTCAAAAAAGAAAGGAAAAGAAAGTATGAAAAAGATAGTAATAGTAGGGATGTTGCTATGTTTATTAACGGGTTGCGGAGATCGAACAGAATTGGAAGAAGAAGCGTTTGTGGTAGTGATGGGAATTGATAAAGCAAAAGAAAAGGGAAGTATTGATGTTACGTATCAAATTGCAAATCCTCAAGTAGGTTCAACTGATCGTTCAAAGGCAGAAAATGAACCGCCTTCTGAAATTATTACAATTACTGCACCAGATTTATCAACAGCAAGGCAAATGGCTAATATTTCAATTACAAGAAAAGTCATGTTGTCACATGTGAAAGTATTGATAGTAGGTGAAAAATTAGCTCGTTCAAAAAAGCTACTTGGGGTATTAGAGCCTGCCACAAAAGAACGAGAATTAAGACGTGATGTTGTGTTCATCGTTTCAAAAGAAAAAGCATCAACATTTATTCGAAAAACACGATCTCCTCTGGAAACACGTCCGCATAAATATTATGATATGCTGATTAAAAGGTGGAAAGAAACAGGATTCGTTCCCATTTCAACATTTGAAATGTACATGAGAGAAACTGCTCATGATGCAGGAGCTTTTTTAGCCACATATGGAACATCTTATAAACGAAAGACTGAATATAAAACATCAGAAGAGGATGAAAATGTTGCAGGAGAAGAACGGATTGAAACGGAATCGAATACACAAATGTTAGGTTCTGCTGTCTTTAAAGAAGGGGAAATGATTGGAAAACTAACGGGAGAAGAAACACGTATTATTGAAGGAATTCGTCATCAAGGAGAAGCGCGAAAAACATTGACCACTTATCAAGATCCGATTAAAAAATCGTTTCGAATAGGAGCGGGTGTAGAAGTAACAAAAAAACCAAAAATAAAAGTTGTTAATGCAAGACCAGGTCCTAAAATTAATATTGATGTTCCTTTAAAAGTAGATATTTTAGCAGTACCTAGTTTAATTAACTATTCAACAAATGCACGTCATAGTTATACATTGAAAAAATCGATAGAAGATGAATTAGAAAAAGAAGCGAATAAAATAGCAGAAAAATCTCAAAAAAAATATAAATTGGATCTTTTTGACGCATATTCGGTTGCAAGAAGACATTTTTGGACAATGAAACAATATGAACATTATGATTGGATGAAAAGCTACCCTGATGGAGATATTACCATTCGTTATCATGTTACACTCACTCAATTCGGAAAACAATTAAAGCCAACAAATTTACGTTTAATAAGGGATTGAAAATATGAAAATTATTTTAGTATTTATTTGTTTAGGTATTGCGTTTCGAGCTATTCAATATGGAAATGTAGTCGGAAAAAAAGGAAACAAAAAAGGGAAATATGCGGTATGGGCATTAAGTCTTTTTTTGCTTGGTCCTTTAGTTTATCTTCTTTGGTTTAAACAAAATGGATGGTGAAAAAAAGCCCAAAAGGGCTTTTTTATTTTTGTTTTTGTAGATCTTGTTTTACTTTTTCAAAACGAACGTTTTCGTTTGCTTTTTGTTTTTCAATTGAAGCGGCAGCAAGTGCATAATTTTGTTCTACATTATCTACTTGTTTTTTGGTATTTGCTGTTTTTAATGCAAAATTGCTTTCTGCTTGTTGTTTTTCTTTATTACGTGCATTGACAAAAGATGTGTAAAGATTTTGAGCATCTGTTTTTTTCTTATTAAAATTTGCTGTTCTTTCTGCAAAAACTTGATTTAATAATGAGATTTGTTTTTGTGTGTTGTTATTTTGGACATCAAATTCATTTAATAATTGTTTTTTCTTTTTGTTGATGTTTTCTAGTTTGTTTTCTAACATATCAAGCTCTTTCTTTTTATCTTTATCGCGATTAGCAACAAATTGATCAAATTTTTCTTTTGCTTTTTCTTTTTGATCATTGATTTCATCCACTTGGTTATTTAAACGTTTTTTTAACTCCGCTTTTTGTTCAGCGGTTTGTTCTGCATAACTTTGGAATCGATCTCTTAATTGTTGTTTGTTTTCTTTTGCACGTTCAGTAAATTGCTCTAAACGAGTTTGAATCGCTTCTTTGTTTTCGTTATATTCGTTTGTTTTTTTCACTAAATCTGCTTTAATAGCTTTTGTAACGGATTGATAGCTTTTTACTTGTTCTTTCTTTTTATCTGCGATTTTTTTCTTTTTCTTAGAATCTTTTTCTTTTTTATACTGTTCATTTAATGATTTCATTTTATTTGTATGTTTGATTTTTAAAAGATTTAAGTATTTGTTTTTTTTCGTTTTATATGTTGCGAATTCTTCATCTAAAAGAGCGGCTTGTTTCGCTGCAGATTTTGTGCGTTGTGCAACTTCTTTGTCAATTTCAGCACCCGTTTTATTTAATTGTGTTTCTTTTCGGTCTAATTCTTTATCAAGAGAAGCGGCTGCTTTTGCGCTTTTTTCAGTTTTATCTGCGATATCTTGATCTAAACCTTTTAACACTTTATCTAAATTTTGTTTTTCTTTTGTTTTAAGTGCTTCAATTTTTGTTAAATTTCCGTCTGTTAATGCTTTATATTTTGCAATTTCTTTATCAAGTGCTGCGATTTCATCAGTTAAACGCGCTTTTTTATCGCTTAAATTTTTTACTTTTTCTGCGATTTTTTGATCATTTGCTTGTTTTTCTTTTTGATATGCAGCATTTAATGAAGAAAGTGTAGAATCCAATTGTTTTTTGGCGTCTGCTTTTTTGCTTTCAAGTTGTGCAACAAATTTATCTTTTGCTACTTTTTCTTGTGCTAAAGAAGTATTTAAACGATTGATTTCATTATTGGCATCTTTTCGTTTTTGTACTTTTTGAAGTTCTAACTTTTGCATTATAGCATTGTGCTTCGCTGTTTCTTGCTCCAATGTTGTAGAACTTGCTGCAAATGCGCTTGTTGTAGTAGTTGTGAATAATAAACTGAAAGTAAGCACTCCCGCTGCTACTTTCTTTTTCTTTGTTTGTTGTGTCATATATAGCCTCCTTTATTGTAGTTCTAGTTGAAACTACCGAACCATAAATTGGTTTCTGAAAGGATTATAACGAGAGTCAAGAGAAAGGCAACATTTTTTTAAAAAATGGTGAATTTTTGAGCAAAAAACCAAAAAAATGAAGTATAATAAAAGAGATAAAATTTTTCAAAAAGGGTGATTTGTGTGGGATTAACAGCAGAAAGTTATCAAGAATTGTCGAATTACAAAGTGTTGCAAAAGCATTCACTGAATTTCTTTGATGTAAAGAAAAATTCAAACAAATTTTATACGCTTGAATTGCATCAATGTGACAATTATTTCCGAATTTTTACTGATTATGGAAGACTTGGAGCAAGTAGTACAAAACAACAACGTAGAACAAGTGATTTAGGCGCTGCACAAAGAGAATACCAAAGTATTTTAAAAAGCAAGTTGAAAAAAGGATATAAAGAAGTGGAACTTGCACAAAGTAGTACAGGAAGTAATAAAGCGAAAGAACTCATTGATACGAATGAAATTAAAACAACCAAAGTGAAAAAAGTAAAAAGTTCACTTAAAAAACCTGTACAAGAATTTGTTACGCAAATTTTCCGTGAAGCAGAACAACAATTAAACTATTTTGCTCGTGGAGAAAATGATCAATCGAAAGGGTCTCCTCTTGGAAAATTGACAACGAAACAAATTAACAAAGGACGTATTATTCTTCAAGATATTTCGAATATTATCAATAAAAAACCTCACGTTTCTGTGGATGATGTTATTGATTTATCGAATGAATATTATGGAAATATTCCGCGTGCATTTGGACGTCGTATTACGCCAGATTTAGTTGCGATTAAATCGTTGGCGGAAATCAATGATCAAATGCAAATTTTAAAGTTCTATGAAGACTCTCTTCGTATGGGAGATATTATCTTTAATGATAACATTGACGAGCAATACGAAACGCTTAATTCGGAAATTGGTGTATTAGCGAAAAATACAAAAGTGTACAAAGAACTTGTCGATTATGTAGTAAGTTCACAAAGTCATCGACATGGTGTGAATTTAGATGTGAAACGTATTTTTACGGTTCAACAAAAAAATGCGCCATTATTCGACGATTCTGTCGGAAATAAAAAACTTTTATTCCATGGAACACGTTCAGCCAATGTACCTGGTATTTTATCCACAAATATCAAACTTCCGAACCAACTAAAAGGGGTTTATATTACAGGAGCTATGTTCGGTCCTGGTATCTATTTCGCCGATCAATCGACAAAGTCCAGTCAATATGCATGTGCAAAATTTGGAGGAAAAGTGAACCAATATTCGACTGCATTCTTATTTGTATCGGAAGTAGCCCTTGGACGAATTAAAGAAGAAAAACATGCTAACTATTACCACAAGCCACCAGCAGGGTATGATAGTGTTAAAGGGGTTGCTGGACCATCATTATTACACAATGAATATATTATCTACAATGAAAATCAACATCAATTGAAATATATCATTGAATTTGAGCCAAAAAGTAGAAGATGAAAAAACATTCCCTAAGGAATGTTTTTTTTTGAAAAAAAATTTAAATAAAATGAAAGGGTTTTCATAAATAAAAAGAAAAAAGGTGATGTACTCATTTTAAGTTATAACAACATAGGAGGAAAAATCATGTTACTTGTTATTGTATTAGCTGCGATCATGGTATTATTGCTTTTGATTACATGGGCAAAAATGAATCCGTTCGTCGCACTTATTTTAACTGCTATCGGCGTAGGTTTAGCAACAGGAATGCCGCTTGTGTCGCCTGAAGAAGGCGTTCCAGGCATTATTGATTCAATTAAAGCAGGACTTGGAAATACATTAGGGTTTTTAGCAATCGTACTTGCGCTTGGTACCATGCTTGGTAAAATTATGGCGGAGTCTGGTGGAGCCGAACGTATCGCTAAAACATTAATTAAATTATTTGGTAAAAAAAATGTACATTGGGCAATGATGTGTGTGGCATTTATTGTTGGTATTCCAGTATTTTTCCAAGTTGGATTTGTACTACTTATTCCATTAGTATTTACAATTGCACGTGCAACGGGCGTATCACTTGTTAAAATCGGTGTTCCTTTAGTTGCAGGGCTATCAGTTGTACACGGTCTTGTTCCTCCACATCCAGCTGCAATGGCTGCTGTAGGAATTTTTAAAGCGGATGTAGGACATACGATTCTTTATTCATTGATTGTTGGTATTCCAACTGCCATTTTAGCAGGACCTGTTTATGGACAATTTATTGGAAAACGAATTGTAAAAGAAGTTCCAAAAGAAATGGGAGACCAATTAGTTGCAGAAATGAAAGATGAAAAAGATTTACCTGGATTTTTTAATACATTATTTACAATTTTATTGCCTGTGCTTTTAATGTTAACTTCCACAGTAGCTCAAGTATTACTTGATGCGGGACAAGTTAAAAATATCTTTTTGTTTATCGGAGATCCTGTTGTAGCACTTTTGATTGCAACAATTTATTCGTTTTTTAGCCTCGGATACTTCCGTGGATTTAATCGCGATAAAGTATTAAAATTTACAAATGATGCACTTGCGCCTACGGCGAGTATTTTACTTGTAATTGGTGGAGGAGCTGCATTTAATAAAGTATTATTAGATTCGGGGATCGGAACATATATTGCAGATTTAGCGCAACATTCGCATGTTTCTCCTATTTTACTAGGATGGGGAATTGCAGCACTTATTCGTGTAGCAACAGGTTCTGCAACTGTATCCATGATGACAGCGGCAGGAATTGTGGCACCGATTGCTGCAGCGATTCCTGGAACAAGTCCTGAGTTATTAGTGCTTGCAACAGGTGCAGGTTCATTAATACTATCTCATGTAAATGATTCTGGTTTTTGGTTAATCAAAGAATACTTCGGAATGACAGTAAAAGAAACGTTGTTAACATGGACAGCAGTTGAAACAATTATTTCTGTTGTGGCGTTAGTATTAATCTTAGGGTTAAGTATGTTTGTATAAAAAAAGTGTGTCAATTGACACGCTTTTTTTGAATAATTTTCATTATTTTGGTTAGAATAAAAAGATAAATGAAATACCTATAGGAGCTTTAAAACAGTTATAAAAAAAGTAGTAAAATCTAATGCATTTTACGAAATTTTTATAAATGGTTTTAGTGCTTTCAAGCGCAAGTGAGTGTAGCTTTTGGTAACAAGAGTAGCACGTTGAACTACGTTAGTGCAGTAAGGTAAAAACACACCTTGGGATGTACCCATCAGTCCCCTGCTCTGTGAGTGATGAATAGGACGAAAGCTAATCCTGTAGAGAATTTTATAGGAAAGCCAAAGAACGACATCACATGTCCTCTGTGCAACTTGGGCAAGAAGGAAAATACTTTTTCGGAAAGGTTGGTCAGAAATGACTAGTTATTGTTTTGTTCTAGATAAAAACGGCAATAAATTAAGTCCAACAAAAGAAAATAAAGGTTGGTATTTAATTCGTAAGAAAAAAGCGAAACTTCTCAATAAGTTTCCGATGGTTATTCAACTTTTTAAATCCGTTTTAAATGAAGAAATTGATCAAACACCTGTGCATTTAGGTATTGATGATGGTTCGAAATACGTAGGTATTGCACTTGTTCAAGAATGTCCTACGAAAAATAAACCTGTTTTCAAAGGAACAATTGAACAAAGACAAGATGTTAAACATTTGATGGATGTGAGACGGGGTTATCGACGTTACAAAAGATACCACAAAAAATATCGAGCGAAAAGATTCGATAATCGAGCCTCTTCTAAAAGAAAGGGTAGAATTGCACCTAGTATTAAACAAAAAAGAGAAGCAACACTTCGTGTTGTGAAAAAACTTCAAAAATGGTGTCGCATTAATGTTATTCATTTAGAGGATGTCATGATGGACATACGCGCACTACAAACTGGTCACAAACTATATAAATGGCAATATCAAAAAAGCAATAGACTCGATGAGAATCTTAGAAAAGCAACACTTCTTCGTGATAAATTTACTTGCATGGACTGCGGTAAAAAAGAATGTAGATTAGAAGCTCATCATATTATCCCGAGACGATTGGGAGGAAATGATTCTATTGATAATTTGATTACCCTTTGTAAAACATGCCATGACAACGTTCACGGTATTGAATTAAGTGTCTCTTCTAAATATCAACAATTGATTAATGGGAAAAACGTTAATTTAAAAGATGCTCAACATGTCATGCAGGGTAAGAATTTCTTACGTACAGAGCTTTCTAATATTGCAAATGTACACTTAACCACAGGTTGCAATACAGCGAACAAACGCATTGACTGGGGAATTGAAAAATCTCATGCCAATGATGCTATTGTTATTGCCAATTTAGAAGTGAATGCTGATCAGTGTATTTTAAAAGACTGGACCATAAAACCAATGAGAAGAAAAAGCAAAGCAAAAACAGAAGAAGTGAATGGTTTTAGACACCGTGATTATGTTTGCTATACAAAAAAGAATGGTGAAAAATACGTTGGTTATATTACGGCTCTTTATCCAGAAAAAAAACAATGTAATTTAACTACTACAAATGGTAAGGTATTAAAACGTTATGGGTTAAAATCCATGAAATTATTATGGCGTTTTAATAAAATTTATTAGTTTTAAACATCTAACACTAAAAGGAGGTGAATCCTGGTTAATTTTATCTATTATTAGTTTTTAATAGATTTTTTTAACCAGGATTTCGATGAAAGAAATGCATGATGATATTAAATTAACATCTAGTGAAATAGCAATGCTTTGGCAAAATTATTCGAATGATACATTAGGGATTTGTATGATGTCTTATTTTTTACATCATATTGAAAATTCATCTATTCGCTCTATGTTGGAATATTCATTGGAATTATCTCAACAACATGTAAACTATTTAGATGACCTTTTTAAAAAAGAGGATTATCCAATTCCAATAGCATTTAGAGAAAACGATGTGAATAAGGAAGCGGGAAAGTTATTTAGTGATACCTTTGTTCTTTTTTATCTTCAAGGAATGGGAGCGACAAGTATGAATGCTTATACGATGGCGCTTCGAAATGCTGCGCGAAAAGATATTCGTATTTATTTTACGAAATGTCTGGAATCTACTGCAGAACTATATAACCGAACAAGTGATGTTCTGCAAGAGAAAGGGCTTTTTGTTCGATCTCCTGCTTTGCCTTATCCTGAAAAAGTAGAATTTGTAGAAAAACAACATTTTTTAGCGGGATGGATAGGAGAACAAAGACCTTTGACTATGGTTGAAATTTTATTTTTGTTTTCGAATTTTTATCGAAATGCGCAAGGGAAGGTACTGTTAGAAGGTTTTTCCCAGGTCGCTCATTCAAAGGAAGTGCGTAAATACATGAAAAGAGGAGCGGAAATTGCCAAACATCATTGCAAAGTGTTTGCGAAATTCTTAGAAGAAAATGATGTAATAGTACCTATGAGTTGGGATTTAAACATAACAAATTCAACAGAATCGCCATTTTCTGATAAATTGATGATGTTTCACACAACTGCATTGAACAACGTTGGAATGGATTATTATGGAAGAAGCATGGGTGGAAGTCCAAGAAGAGATTTAGCTGCTGCATATGTTCGTTTAATGATAGAAGTGGGTGAATATGGAGAAGATGGGATGAATATGATGATCGAACAAAAGTGGATGGAACAACCCCCTTCTGTTCCGAATCGAAAAAAATAGATCCCTATGAAAGAAAAAGAAGTTTTGTTTTGGAGTATTGCTT
>Ga0209463_1001904_pt1 | contig 12062 bp, 10 predicted proteins | sample AgamicMgSfrz_FD_187169 | JGI IMG/M metagenome (GOLD analysis project Ga0209463, IMG submission 187169) | Agave microbial communities from Guanajuato, Mexico - Mg.Sf.rz (SPAdes) (version 2) | ecosystem: Host-associated > Plants > Phyllosphere > Phylloplane/Leaf | place: Guanajuato, Mexico... | reverse complement strand
AGGCGGAGCCGAGCGCGTTGCCCGGCAGGTTAATCAGCGAAATCGCCGGTAACTTTATCGCCTTTTCCATCGCCTCGCTGATTAACCTGCCGGGCAACGCGCTCGGCTCCGCCTCAACCATTATTGTCGGCACCCGGCTGGGTAAAAATCAAATTGGCCAGGCAACGCGCCAGCTGAAGCATATTTTCTGGCTGGCGACCTTTGGCCTGTGCTGCCTGGCCTTCCTCTCGGTGCCTTTTGCCGGTCTGCTGGCGCGCTTTTATACCCGCGATGCGGACGTGATCGAAGTGGTGAAGCATCTGGTCTGGCTGAACGCCGCCTGTATGCCGATTTGGGCCGCCTCGTGGGTGCTGCCCGCTGGCCTGAAAGGGGCGCGCGACGCGCGTTATACCATGTACGTTTCGATGATAAGTATGTGGGGCGCGCGCGTGGTGGCTGGCTATCTGCTGGGGATTGTGCTGGGCATGGGCGTGGTTGGCGTCTGGCTGGGCATGTTCCTTGACTGGCTGGTACGCGGCATCTGTTTTTGGCGACGGCTTATCAGCGGCAAATGGCTGCAGAAGTATCGGCCTGTTTCCAGCCAAAACCCGACGCAAATCAATAAGTGACGCAGCAATAGTGAAATGCCGGTTCCATACTTATCTTTTATATAAATAAAAGGAGCGGTTATGTCGAATCAGGAAAACGCAGAAGTTTATGATTTTCGCGCTGCGCTGGAGAAGCTGCAGTCGGTGCCGGGGCAATATATTGAAACCGATCATCCGGTCGATCCCAACGGTGAGCTGGCTGGCGTCTATAAGCGTATCGGCGCTGGCGGTACGGTACAGCGCCCGACGCGCCTCGGTCCGGCGATGATGTTCAACAATGTGCAGGGGTATCCCGATGTGCGCGTGCTGGTGGGGCTGATGGCCAGCCGCGAGCGCGTCGGTTTGCTGCTGGATACGCCGCCCCATCAGCTGACGCAGCGCATTGATGAAGCGTTACGCAATCCGGTACCGCCGGTCAATGCCGGGCCGGAAGCGGCACAGTGTCAGGAGGTGGTCTATCGCGCTACCGACGCCGACTTCGATTTGCGCAAGCTGCTGCCTGCGCCCACCAATACCGACGAGGACGCCGGCCCCTATTTCTGTCTGGGGCTGGTGCTGGCCAGCGATCCTGAACTGGGCACTGATGTGACGATTCATCGCCTCTGCGTTCAGGGCCGCGATGAACTGAGCATCTTTTTTGCGCCTGGCCGTCATATTGATATGTTCCGCCAGCGCGCCGAAGCGCAGGGCAAAAAGCTGTCGATCACCATCAATATGGGGCTGGATCCGGCGATTCATATTGGCGCCTGCTTTGAAGCGCCGACCACGCCGCTGGGCTATGACGAACTTGCCGTCGCTGGCGGCTTGCGTCAGCAGCCGGTGAAGCTGGTTGATGCGCTGACGGTGAACGCCAAAGCCATTGGCGCCGCGGAAATTGTCATTGAAGGCGTTATCGAGCCGGGCCAGTACGTACGTGAAGATCAAAACACGAATACCGGCCATGCGATGCCGGAGTTCCCCGGCTATGACGGCGATGCCAATCCGTCTCTGCCGGTGATTAAAGTGACCGCCATTACCACGCGTAAAAATCCGATATTGCAAACGCTGGTCGGCCCAGGCGAAGAGCATGTCAGCCTGGCAGGATTGCCCACCGAAGGCAGCATTTATCATGCGCTGGATAAGGCGATGCCGGGCTTTGTCAGTGAAGTCTACGCGCACAGCGCAGGCGGCGGTAAATTCCTCGCCATTCTGAAGTGCAATAAAAAATCGGCGTTTGACGACGGGCGCGCACGCCAGGCGGCGCTGCTGGCTTTTGGCATCTACTCTGAACTGAAAAATATCATTCTGGTGGATGAGGATGTGGACATTTACGACAGCGACGATATTCTCTGGGCGATGATGACCCGTTTCCAGGGCAACCGCGATCTGATCGCCATTCCCGGCGTCAGCTGCCACGTTCTCGATCCCTCCCAGTCGCCAGAATACGATCCCAGCCTGTCGGCGAAGGGATTAACCAGTAAATCCATTTTTGACTGTACCGCGCCGTTCCATCTGCGCGATAAGTTTAAACGCGCCCAGTTCCGCGATGTGGACCCAAGGCCTTTCGCGCCGCAGCTTAATCTGGACTATCCCTGATGCTGACGATCGAAGATGCAAAAAAAAGGGGAAGCCTGCGCTTCCCCAAACTGGGTTTCCCCTGTCGTTTAGATTATTCTTTTATTACTTTTACCGTATAGCGACCATCTTCCTGACGATACGCACCATGAATATCGGTTTCAAAGCCAGGATAGTGTGAACCGATTTCACACAGCAGTTGCAGGAATTCCAGTACCGGCAATGTCTCTTCGGTAATCATTTCACCTGGCATGATCAGCGGTACACCCGGAGGGTAGGGCAGGATCATATTGGCACTGACGCGGCCCATCATCTCTTCCAGTACCACTTCTTCAACCTCACCGTGCAGTTCTTTCTGGAAGGCATGATACGGTGTCATGACCATTGTTGGCAGATTCTCAAAGGCGCGGTACATCAGATCCGGCAGATTATGGCGCTGAATTAACTGGTGAATACGGGCTGCCAGCTCCTGGATACGCATATCTTTATAAAAATCGGGAGCTTCCCGCCACAGCGACGGCAGGATATTTTTCACCCGCAGGTTAAGGTCAAAGGCGCGTTTAAAGTCGGTTAAGGCGCGCAGCAAACTCAACGCTTTGGTTTTATCAATACCGATGCTGAACAGGAACAGCAGGTTATAAGGACCGGTTTTTTCCACTACGATCCCCTGCTGGTCAAGGTATTTAGCCACGATGCTGGCCGGAATACCAAAATCGCTCATCTGACCATCTTTATTCATTCCCGGCGTCAGGATAGTGACTTTAATCGGGTCAAGGTACATATGGTCATTGTCAATATTTTTAAAGCCATGCCATGCGCTGTCCGAGCGCAGCGGCCAGCATTCCGCCTCGTTGATATGTTCCGGCTGCCAGACATCATAGAACCAGCCTTCAGATTCGACACGCAGGCGTTTAATCTCTTTGCGGAAGCGTAGCGCTCGCTCGACAGATTCATTAATCAGTCGTTTACCGGCATTGCCGCGCATCATCGCGGCGGCGGTTTCCGTGGAAGCGACGATGCCATAGTGTGGCGAAGTCGTGGTATGCATCATATAGGCTTCGTTAAAGGTCTCTTCATCCACGTCGCCTTTCACATGGATCATCGAAGCCTGGGAAAATGCTGCCAGCAGTTTATGAGTAGACTGGGTTTCGTAAATCACTTTACCTTCCACACGATCGCCGCTCATACCGCTTTTGCCAGCATAGATAGGATGAAAATTGGTATAAGGCACCCAGGCGGAATCGAAGTGGATAGACTTCACATCCAGCGTTTTTTTGATGTAATCGGTGTTATACAGCAGGCCATCGTAGGTGGAGTTAGTGATCACCGCATGTGTTGGCCAACTGGCGTTCGGGGTCTCTTTTACACGTTTGGCAATGGTGTCATGCTGGAATTCACTTTGCGGAATACCACCAAGAATACCGTAAGCGTTACGGGTTGGCCGGAAATAGATCGGCGTTACGTCGCTCATCATCATCAGATGCGTTAGCGATTTATGGCAGTTACGGTCAATCAGAATGGTGCTACCCGCAGGTGCGGAATACATACCAACAATCTTATTGGCCGTTGAGGTGCCGTTCGTCACTATGTAACTACGTTCTGCATTGAAGGTGCGCGCAATATACTCTTCCGCTTCTTTATGTGGGCCGCTGTGGTCAAGCAAGGAACCCAGTTCGGAAACCGAAATCGAAATATCGGATTTCATGGCGTTTGCGCCGTAGAAATCATAAAACAGGCTACCTACCGGGCTTTTCTGGAAGGCGGTACCGCCCATATGACCTGGTGTACAGAAGGTATATTTGCCTTCCTGGACATAGTTAAACAGGGCACGGGTCAGCGGAGGCAAAATGGTATTAATATACTCATCGGTACTTTGTTTAATTTTGTTGGCAATATCACCTGCGCTGCCGAGCGCATATTCAAAGAACCTCACCTGCATACGCAAATCGCTCAGGCTGACGTCCATTGAGGAGTGCGTGTTGGCAAAAGCGTAAAGCGGCAAATGTTCATTAAGCTTATTAATCTCTTTGCAGAGGTCCAGACTGTATTTATCCCAGTCGAAAATGATCCCGCACAGACGTGCATTATTTTCGATAAGTTTTAACAGATCTTCACGATCGTTGGGGTAGACCACTTTAAAATTAATGGCTTCCAGCGCGCGATGGAGTTCACGAATAGGCTCTTCTTTAAAGAAAGCACCCATGTGATTCATGATTGCAATAACGTTCATAATGTTATCTCCAGGTGTAAAAGGCCCTTCCAGTGCTGGTTAGCAGGAACAGAAAGAGCCTCTTAAAATAATCAGGAATGCGGAATCAGGTCGTCGTGAGCGCTGGCATCATGCGGATGCTGACGGCGGTGTAATTTACTGGCGTAAAACATCAGGATGATCAGGCTGATGATAAACGTACCGCTCAGTTCAAAGGAGCTGGCGCCAGTCAGAGCGATAAAGCAGAACAGGCAACCCATTACTGACGCTATCAGGCTGAGCAGGTTGCGCAGCGTTACGCCTTCAAAGCGAATTAAATCAACGCAAGAGTAGAAATAAGGCAGCATAGTCAGCAGTACCGCGATCCCTGTCAGCTCGCCGAACAGATCTGAAGCGCTACCGCCACCGGAACTTAACAGGGTGATCAGCACCATCAGGACGGTCATTTTGCAGCTGGCCAGCAGCAGACCTTTTTTAGGTACGCCGTTTTTATCCAGTTCACCATAGATAGCGGGGAAGTTACCGTCATTGGCAGCGCGGACCCCGGCCTGGCCTACCAGCATCATCCAGGAACCAAGCGACGTCAGACAGGCAAGCGCGGTAAAGGCAGAAACTACCGGGGTAGCCCAGTGGCCCAGGATGGTTGAAGTGCTGATAGCAAAAGGAGCGCCTGATGCGGCAACTTCACTGGCCGGATACATACCGGAAATGACCTGCGTGGCAGCGATATAGATGATCCCTGCAATCCCGGTACCCAGGATGGTTGCCAGCGGCACAGTACGCTGCGGGTTTTTCACCATACCTGAACTCACCGCCGCAGATTCAACCCCTATAAAGGCCCACAGGCAGAGCAGAACACTTTTAATAACTGCATGGGCATCGGTAGTGTGAGAGGTATTCCAGTTAGCATGGTAGGTTGCCACGTCAAACCAGTGCCAGCCCACCACGGCAGTTAGCACGACCGGAATTAATACCATAAACAGGCCAATGGTTGTTAAACGGCTTACCCAGCTACCACCCAGCATATTAATAAAGGTAAATAGCCAGACAGCAGCAATACAGGCAATACCTGCCGGCACAGGATTATTCAGTATCGGGAAAAAGGTAGACAGATAAGAAATGGCTGTGATGCCAATAGCTAAATTACCTATCCAGTTAGCATGATAATAAAGCACGCCGGTCTGGAAGCCGAAGGCCGGGGATATTTCACCTGCATAGGCAATAGGGCCACCCTGTTGTGGGTTTTTTGTTGCCAGCCGTGCATATACATAAGCAAGCGACATAGCACCTATTAACGAAATCACCCAACCCCAGATGGCGATACCGCCTATAGAGGCAAGATTTGAGGGAAGTAAAGCAACACCACTCCCCATCATATTACCAGCGACGACGCCGGTACAGGCCAGAAGGCCTATTTTTTTTGCAGAGGCCATAATTTGTCTCCTGAATTAATTTTACAAAGCTCAGGTAAAAGTGTTGCTGGCTTACCTGAACTGTTGACAGGAGATTAAGACTGACCGGAAGTAAATACCTAAAAAAAGGGTGAGGTATAGATAAATATGCTCTGACCTGAAGTTTACCTTTAACATTAAAGGTAATATTAAGGTCAGGAAAAGATAAACAACTTTAATTATCAATAAATTAGGTGGTTAATGCTTGGTGGGGAACTGTTATTTTTTGTAGGGTTTAGGTTAAATTCATGAGGAATTTTTTTTAAAGGGAATTACGGCTGACAAATAAATCGCTTTGTCAGCCTGAGTCATTTAATTTTGCTGATAGAAATCGGCAAGGTAGGGTGCGATTTTTCGCAGCGATGTGTGGAAAACCGTGTTGCTTATCCAGTATAAAACGTTATCGCCGGGACGCAGATTAAACGCGGTAATATAGGCATCGGCTGCAAGACGATTCTCACCCTGCATTTCATAAACTTTTCCCAGTAGCACATAATTAAGCCATGACATTTCAAGGTCAATGCCTTTATTTATTTCTTGTGCAGCAAGGTCTGTTTTTCCCTGGCTCAGCAGTTTCACGGTATTAATTTGGAAGAAAATGGCCTGTTCTTTTATTCCGGGCAGATTTTCCAGCCGGGTAATATCTTTCTGTAGTTGAGCCAGTTGCGGAGCGGATAATGCCTGACCGGTATGCAATAAAATATCAACCAGTGCTTTCTCCGCCTGCGCATAATAAAAATCTGGCGAGCCTTTAATTAATTCGCCAAGAATCACGCTTGCTTTGGCAAGGGAATCGGGATCGCCTCTCAGAACCAGAGCGTGCGCTGCGTAATATTGTTGCAGCGCTTCGCTCTGTTTCGGCAGCATCATATTCAGACTCCGCTGCATTTTTTCCGGCCAGGGCTGTTGTAGCGCTTGCGAAAAGCTTTGCAATAAATCGTGTTGAATCGCCAGCTGATTCTCATGGGTAATGAAGTAGCGGCGATCGAGCATAATGGAACTGTCAGCATTATCCACCAGCTGCACCGACATAAAACACTGCTGTTCACGATAATGGCGCTGGTTAACAAATTCGATAGTTAAAATTTTCCCGGCACTGGTCGGACCGCTATAACGATAATCGGTCTGGTTATGCACCATATAGGTGGAATAAGTGTTAAAAAGATTTGTTATCTGATCGGTGATGCCCATCATATAGGCGCTCTGACGCGTCCAGTTTGCGCAGGTGGGGCGACCGCGAAACTGAATGTCTATATCGCGTGGGTTAAGTATCCCCTTGCTGGACAGTGCCGGGGTGTGCGAAGAAAAAGGACCCAGGGCCAGCAAAACGATGCCAAGGGCTAGCGAGAATATAAACAGCAGCCATACCCAGAAACGGGAGAGGAGGCGGTCTTGTTTCACGGTCGAGGGGAGCTGGTTTACCGGACCAGACGAGGGCGGAGGCGGAGCTTCCATCTCCAGCTGACTTTCCGTTTGTTGAGGTTCAGCGTTTTCAGGCTGAGCGGCGTCACTCTGCTGGGGCAGCCATGTTACCGAGGCGGTTAAGCGATAACCGCGTTTTGGCACGGTAACAATATACTCAGGGCTTTCTTCCTCATCTTCATGTCTGAGACACTTACGTAGTTCTGAAATACTTTGGGTTACAACGTGGTTGGTAACAATATTACGTTTCCAGACATTATCGATTAATTCATCACGACTTAGCACTTCATCTGGATGCTGACTAAAGTAAAGCAGGAGATCGATAAGGCGTGGTTCAAGCGTCAAACGATGGCCGGGGCGGCTTATTTGATTAATGGATGGCTCTACATGCCATTGGCCAACGAGCAAATCGGACTGTTGCATAATAAAAACCGGCAGACTTAAATGCTTATCTTAACACAGTCCTGTTGCGTTCTGCGGACAATGAAGCAGAGGTAAGGCTGACCCTGCGGCTCCTGTTATCGCAACAAAAACACCCTACTCAATTCAATACTGAACTTTTCAGGTGCGGTTTACGCGTAGCGCACGATCCTTACAGCGATGACAAAACGTGACGCTGTTGCTGCCAGCGCGCCCCGACTTTTTCCGGCTCGTGCAGCCTGAAGGTTACGCCAGTTGCGACGTCGGCATAATCGGAACGATGCAGCTGGATATTGCCAATATCGATCTCGAAAATCGCCAGATTCAGATCGGTTTCATTTTCCGCAATCTGAATGGCGCGCCCCCGCATTTCAATAATGCCGCCATCGTAAGCCAGCGCCACCGACAGACGGCCATCGCGCCGTAAATTTTCACTGGTGTGGGAATTGGGCCACAGCGCAACGCGCAGCGTCTGACGATCGACGGCAAACACTTCGCCCAGGCTTAGCTGAGCGGCATGTGGCCAGCCATCGGCATCAACGGTAGAGAGACGAACGGCTTCGTTCACCGCTTGCGGTGTAATTTCGCCGCGCAGCCGGTTAAATACAGCTTCCGGTAATTCCACGATCGGTTCAGGGCGGGTATAAACCTCGCTTTCACTTTCCATGACGCCTCCGTTAGGGTTGAACAACGTAACCCACAGTATAGACGGTCGCGGCGCTTGTAACGGGCGGCTTGCAGGAGCGATCGGTAAGCGACGGCGTCCGTTAATAAGACGCGCCGGGCCTGGGCATGCTCCTGTGGTCGAAGCAGAAGATGGCATGGCGGAAAGCAAACAAAAAGCCCGCTCGGGTTATGAGCGGGCTTCTCTAAATATGGCTCCTCTGACTGGACTCGAACCAGTGACATACGGATTAACAGTCCGCCGTTCTACCGACTGAACTACAGAGGAATCGGTTAAGTGGCGCGAATATTACCGTCAGCTCACCAGCCTGTCAACACCATAAAAACTATTATTATTCAGTTGGCTAGCTTTGCAGCAATTATTCCGGCGCGGCGTCATTTTCCGCCGGCTGCAGGCGCGCTAACGGATCCTGACGATAAAAATGCGTCATACGGCGATAAAACGCGGGGAACCGCTGCGCCAGCAGTTCCGGCGCGCTAAAAAAGTATTCTGAAAGTACGGCGAAACATTCAGCGGGATCGGAGGCGGCGTAAGCGTCAATCGTGGAGGCACTTTCGCCGACCAGATCAATCTCTTCCTGAATGGCCGCCATCGCCGCATGCAGATCCTGCTCCCAGCCGGCGACCTCACGTAGCGGAATGGATGGCACGCCGTTGGTATAGCCGCTGCCGCGCGCATCCAGCTTATGCGCCACTTCGTGAATAATCAGGTTGAATCCGCTCAGATCGAAGGAGTCCTGAATATCAAGCCAGTTCAGAATAATCGGGCCCTGCTGCCAGCTTTGGCCTGACTGCACGCTGCGATCGCTGTGAACCAGACCGTTTTCATCCTGCCAGCTATCTTCAGCGACAAAGGGCGCCGGATAGATCAGCACTTCATGAAAGCCATCCAGCCACTCCAGCCCCAGCTTTAATACCGGCAGGCAAAACAGCAGGGCGATGCGCGCGCTATGTAACTCGTTCAGCTGTAAATCAGCCAGCGGCACCAGCCGTTTCTGGTGTAAAAAGCGTTGTGCCTGCTGTACCAGCGCCTGCTCTTCATCAGGTTGCAGTGAAGCAAAGATCGGCACTGCCAGCGCCTGTTCCCAGGGAAGCGGGGCAGAGGAAACCTTTTCTTTCCAGGGCCATTTGATCATCGCAATACTCACTCAGCGAAACTTTATTAACGGCGTACCATGCCGCAGCCTGAAAATTCTCGCAACCGTTGAACGCGTTAAAGCGGCGCAGCGTCACAGCCTGATTGATCAAATACGGCGAAATTCAATCACCCACACCCAGGGGTTTACCTCCCAGCTGGTGCCGCCATACTGCTTTTCCCAGGCCTTGCGGTAGGCTTCTTTCGGCGCGACAGACTCGCTGTTCATGGTAAAGAAGTGATTTAAAAAGTGTGAATCAGTTTGCACTCCTTCCGCCATCACATCGTCATCGCTGATCGCCTGGATACGTTCCGCCCGTACGCCGGTAATCAGCAGATCGATTCGGCTGGCCCAGCGCGGCATATGAATGCCGGTCTGCCAGCCAAAGGTTTCGCTCTCTTCGTCATGCAGCTGACCCAGCTCGCGGCTGTCGGCGCGGTACTGGCAATATTTCGCCTGGCGAAAGCTGCCAGGCGAACGTTCATAGGCTTCCAGTTCGGCCGACGGCACGATCGGACCGCGCCAGGTTTCGCGAACCCATAGCTGGTCGCCTGGCTGCCCGTAAGGGCACTGATAGTTCAGGCTGGCCATGCTCATCATTTTTTTGCCTTGTAAATAATTGCTCGTTACATCAACGACATAACAACCTTCATGATTATCCTGTCCTGGGCCAAAGGGCTGAGACTTCATAATTCGCCGGGTTTGGGTTTGCTGACCAGCCAACAGGGCGCGCACACGTTGTTCAGAGAACAGTATTGGCTTTTCTTTCATATCTACCTCGTTCTTCTTCTTTTCTTAAGTACCCGGTAACGACTGTATCAAACAGGCAATAAGATAAATCCTAACATTACTCATGATAAAAAGGGCAATCATTTGCACTATTATTGATGAGAACATCTTATGAAACGGGCGTCTGTTTCCTGAAACGTGCGTGGCACCATTTATCATCAAAAAGCATTACCGATTACGGAAAATGATATTTGTGTCTCATTGATTTATTGTATATTTTTACAGTCTGTTAAGACCACGTAAAGTATTCAGACGCGTTTTTAGTTAATCAGTTTGACTTAAGGCATAACCGCTTCAATATGGCATAAGCTGGTCGGGCTTGCAGTACGCTTGTTGTCTGATTTATTACTCATTCATTAATATTTATGATATTTAGAGATTTATCGGGATGAAAGAGGAGACAGGTTGTGTTGCATTTATGTTGTAGTTTTGTTGGTGGCGCTATAACTTGATAGAGATCTCACTTTTAAAAAAAGTGCTTTCACAATTTGCAGCGGTAATAAACATCATCCGCCTGTCACATAACGACGGTATATCCGCAGAAGGAGCGATGACTCCTGTCCCGCACACGGCCCTGCCATTTTAAGCGTGCTAATAATAAGAAGGAGAAGACGATGTCCCTGACTCTCTGGCAATCCCGTTTCGAAAACTGGCTCCATGTCACCTGGCCGCAGGATGATAAGGCGCATGACATCGCACATCTGCGACGCGTCTGGCAAAGTGCGCAGCGCATTATGCAGGGCTCCGGGGCCGATCCGCTGGTGGTGATGACCGCCTGCTATTTTCATGATGTGGTGAATTTGCCGAAAAATCATCCGCAGCGGCACCTTGCCTCCAGCAAGGCGGCGGTAGAAACGCGGCGAATTTTAAGCGAGGAATTTCCTGATTTTCCACTGGGGCTGCATGATGCCGTCGCGCATGCGGTACAGGCGCACAGCTTTAGCGCAGGCATTAAGCCGGAAACACTGGAAGCACGCATCGTACAGGATGCGGATCGGCTGGAATCGCTCGGTGCGATTGGGCTGGCGCGGGTGTTCTATACTTCCGGCGCGCTGGGCAGGGCACTATTTGACAGCGAAGATCCATTAGGCCGCGATCGGCAGCTTGATGACACCAGCTGGACGCTGGATCATTTCCAGAAAAAACTGCTGCGCCTGCCCGACACAATGCAGACCGCTGAAGGGAAACGGCTGGCTCGCCATAACGTCGCTTTTTTGGTGACCTATATGGCAAAGCTCTGTGCCGAGCTGCAGGGCGATCTCGTCTCGCTGGATGAATCGGTACTGCGCGACTTCACGCCTGCGTTGGGTGAATATTAAATTTTTGTGACAGTCTGTTAAATATCGTGCCTTTCCGCTACGTTGAGCCAAACAATCAGGAGGAACGGTATGACTGACACGGTTAGCTTAACGATTAAAATTGATCCTAATTTAAAGGAAACCTTAAAAACGCTGGCGCTGGAAAACCAGCTCTCGCTGAGCCAGGAAGTGAGCCAGCGCCTGCAGGCCAGCCTGTTTGCCCAGTCGCAGCCCGCCATCGACAGCCAGGATACCCAGGAAATGGAAAGCCAGGAAGAGGAAGCGCCGCAGCTGACCAGCAGCGAACTGAAGCAAATTCGTTCGCTGCTGAAGAAAAGTAAAAAGAAAAAATAATCTACAGACTAAACTGGCGCACGCTGTGTGAAAGGCGCTGCGCCTGTTGAATCAGGATTTGCGAGGCGCTGGCGCTCTGCTGAGACAGCGCTTCATTATCTCTCACCTGCTGCGCCATCCGTGAAATTTCCGCCGCCAGCTTACTTACCCGCTGACTT
>Ga0209463_1001901_pt1 | contig 12066 bp, 10 predicted proteins | sample AgamicMgSfrz_FD_187169 | JGI IMG/M metagenome (GOLD analysis project Ga0209463, IMG submission 187169) | Agave microbial communities from Guanajuato, Mexico - Mg.Sf.rz (SPAdes) (version 2) | ecosystem: Host-associated > Plants > Phyllosphere > Phylloplane/Leaf | place: Guanajuato, Mexico... | reverse complement strand
CATTATCTTGGGCTAAGAGTAACGAAGCTTACAAACCTTCACTTTCGTTTACCATACCTATCTTCTCCTAGCAGTATTCTGGACCATGCATTTGTCCTCTGTTTCCGCATTTCCTCATGCAACCGACGGAATCGTTACCAAGCATGCCGTTTCGGATGGAGATCATCTTTGCGTCTAGATGAGTAGCGTTAGCTACACTGTAAGAAAGCGACTTCTTGTCGCACCATAATACCTCTTTCCGGAACACAACCCAAAAAAGAACCCTTGTCGCAGAACGGTTCCGCCGAGGGTTCTTTTTCCGGAGTATGCAGCTTTTTATACACTGTTGATTTTTCAACGTTTTCTCAGTAGGTGGTTGAGAAACTAATGTATAAGAAGTGCACCTTTTATACATATGCAGCACATCAGTAGATATAGCTTTTTTTAGAAAAAAATGCTAATATATAAGGGATAAATTCCATAATGATGATGTTCAAAAAGCCACCTCATCGACGACCAGAGGTGGCTTTTTATTTTTTTAACGATAATAAGACAAGCATAATCTAAAATTTCCGATTTTAGTTAATATATTACTTAAAGCTGGAACACTATTAAAAGTTCTTTGTTGTTTCTAAAATGTTTATCAAACGCTGCTTTCCTTGTTCAGCTGTAGAAATCATCTCATTAAATAATTCTTGAACCGTAGGAACATCATTAATTAGTCCGATAACCTGTCCAGCCCAACCAAATCCCTCTCCTTCATTCCCGTTGTAAATATATTTGCAGTTTGCCTTACCACTGACCATATCTTTTAAATCTTCATAAGTTGCCCCTTTGTGCTCACGTTCAATAATATCGCTAGTATATTTTGATTCTAAAACACGCCCAGGACTCCCTAAAGTTTTCTTGATAATGACTGTATCTGTCTCTTTTCCCTTCACAAGTGCTTCTTTGTATACAGGGTTTGCATGTACACACTCTTGTGTAGCAATAAATCTTGTTCCCATTTCTATCCCTTCTGCTCCAAGGGCGAAGGCTGCTAATAAGCCTCTTCCATCTCCAATGCCTCCACTAGCTAGTACAGGAATTGACACAGATTCAACTACACGAGGGATAAGAACCATTGTACCAATATCATCCCGTCCTAAGTGGCCGCCTCCTTCTTGTCCTACTGCCATTACGGCATCAGCCCCAAGTTCCTCAGCTTTTTGTGCTTGTCTAACTCCTGAAACTAGAACAAGAGTTTTAATATTTTCTCCTTTTATCCGTTCAAAAACAGGTTGAGGATTCCCTCCGGTTATAGAGATAGCAGGCACCTTCTCCTCGATAGCCACTTCTAGCAAGTCTTTATAATGCCCATCATGTCTCGCAATTGCAAAATTCACCCCAAATGGCTTATCGGTCATGGCACGTACTCTACGAATTTCTTCACGAAGCTTTTCTGGAGTTCCTAGAGTTGCAGCTGTAATTTGCCCAAGTCCGCCAGCATTAGAGACAGCTGAAGCTAATTCAGCATAAGCTAAGTAGGCCAATCCTCCTTGAACGATTGGATATTGAATTTCAAAAATTTCAGTTATTCTTGTTTTCATAAGTTTTCCTCTCCTTTGTTAAATGATAGCTTGTTTTAACCATTTCATATATTTCTTTTTCTGGTACAGTACCGTCTAGAATGATAGAATTCCAATGTTCTTTATTAAGGTGATAAGCTGGTACTATGGAATGATAAATTTCGCGTAAATGACGATTTACTTCTGGTTCACCCTTTAAGTTGATCCAAATATGATCGTCTCTCTCAAAAATCCATGCAAAAACTTTTTGATTTTCTTTATGCCTAATGGTAGTCCAATTTTTATCTCGAAACGGCTGATCTTCAAATACATTCCTATATTTCATGCAGTAATTAATGGCTTCTTGTCTACTTTTCATGATTTTTCCTCCTTTCATTTGTTAGGAATAAAGATTTACGTAAATGAAAGTTAAAAAAGCTTGATGTCTATGCTCGTTTACTACCATTAATTCCTTGCCAAAAGACATTCCAAGTTGAAGAGATTCTTTTATCTAAACGTTCTGACCTTCCTCCATACAACATTTCTACAAATAAACCATCTAATATAGTCAGATAGGCTGCTGTAGCAGTATCAGCGCTAAATTGAGAATTTAATAAATGCTCTTTTTCTTTAAATAATGTTTCTAATAAACACTCCAAATTATTTGTTATTTGGTAAGAGTCACGTACTATCAGCTCCCTAAGCTGCTGTGGGGGGAAATATGAGGTTCGGATAAAAAAGCTTGTGTTGAAATTTCTTTCATAACGATCTAAATACTCTATTAAGAACTTATATAATAAATTCTCTATAGGTAACGTACGGTTGGTTCCTTGAAAAAAGTGTTCTATAAAATATAGTTCGCATGACAAAGAGTCATTAAAAGAGTGAACAAAAAGCTCTTCTTTGCTTTTAAAATATGTATATATAGATTGCTTTTTAATCCCAACTTCACTAGCAATAGATGATAAGGACGTTCCTTCATAACCATTTAGTGCGAATTGTCTTAGTGCAGCTTCTTTAAGCTGATTAAATGTCATAACCTCATCTCCTTCCGAACGTTCGTCAGTTTATGTTACCAATATTTATCTTGATCGTCAATTATAGATAGACCTCATGTAGACCAGTTATTATAATCAACAAAAAGATATAAAAAGACTGAAAAAAGTCCGTAAAAGTATACTTTTACGAACTTTTATTTCAGATAAGAAATCTATCATTTTTATCGTTCATTTAAGTTCAAAAACATATTACGAACGCACTTTGAAATACACACACTTTTACGAACGTTTTTGATAGAATGAGAGGAAGAGAGACGCAAAAGGAGTATAAGAATGGAAAATAGAAAATTTGGATATATACGTGTGAGCAGTCGAGATCAAAATGAAGGTCGTCAACTACAATTAATGCAAGAAGTTGGTATTTCTCCTCGTGATATTTTCATCGATAAACAGAGTGGAAAAAACTTCAATCGAGAACAGTATCAATTATTAAAACGAATGATCCGTAAAGGGGATATCCTTTATATTCATTCGTTAGATCGCTTCGGTCGTAATAAAGAAGAAATTCTTGAGGAATGGAATGCCATTACAAAAGAGATTGAAGCTGACATTGTCGTCTTAGATATGCCGTTGCTTGATACAACTCAGTATAAGGACAGTTTAGGAACATTCATTGCCGATTTAGTTCTTCAAATTTTGTCTTGGATGGCTCAAGAAGAACGGGACCGAATTCGTAAGCGACAACGTGAGGGTATTGATGCTGCGCTGAATAAGGGAGTATCTTTTGGACGACCTAAAGCTGAAGCCAATAAGGAGTTTATTGAAGTTTATAATCGATGGAAGCAAAAAGAAATTACAGCCGTACAGGCAATGAAGGAAGCAAATGTAAAAAAGACAACGTTTTATAAGTTAGTAAAACAACATGAAAATACGCTTGAAGTGACTACTTTATAGTATGAAGAAACTCGTCTAAAATTGTTTACTTCTTAGAGAAAAGCTTATTTTAGACGAGCTTTTTATAATGATTATGAAATAAGTGTTAACTTTTAAAACTTATAAACGTTAATAATGAATCATACAATAAAAAAGATTAGTATACATACAGAGCTAATTTAGAATCGCTAAAATAAATAACCTCCGAAAGGATTTTAAAGCCTTGGATTTCTTTAAAGGCCTTTCTTGCTTCTATTTCGTTTTCATATTCAAACATTGTAGTAGTGTTTAGATTTGAATAAGGAGTGATTATCCACATAAAAATAGCTCCTTTATTTGTATTGACTTTAAATTCAAGAAATATTTTTCTCTATTTCTACTTTTGTTATATTCCTTCTGCTTTTTGTAAGGAAGAACGATCCTATAATGAATAAAGCTATTAGTAAAGTTAAAAAGAACTGTGTACGTAAAGAATTAATAAAAGGCATTGCGATAAAAATACTAGTAATGCCCACAATCGTGCCGTATGTTAAGTAAGGGAACAGCCACATTCTTATTTTGAGTTTCTCTGGCTGCTTCTTTTCATAACTTTTACGCATACGTAATTGAGAGAAAGCGATTACCAAATATACAAGAAGAGCGACTCCTCCAGAAGCATTGACTAGAAACAAAAAAATCTTATCAGGAGAAAAATAATTAAAACCTACGCTGATATAAGAGATAATTGTACAGCCTATAATTGCATTAAAGGGAATTCCTTTTCTATTCACCTTTAAAAATAGTTTAGGGGCATCTCCTTTCTGAGCCATAGAAAATAACATGCGAGAACTTGTATAAAGACCTGAATTTAAGCAAGAAAGTACAGCTGTTAACAAGATAAAATTCATTAATTGAGCTGCTGCTGGAATATTGACGATTTCTAATAGCGATACAAAAGGACTTTTCATCAAACTAGAAGAATCCCAAGGAAGAACTGTTACGAGAATTAGGATAGAACCAAGATAGAAAAGTAAAATTCTGTAGATGACGGTATTCGTTGCGGATATAATTGCTTTCTCTGGATGAGGTGATTCACCTGCTGCTGTGGCTACAATCTCGGTTCCCATAAATGAGAACATTACAACCGTTACTCCTAAAAAGATTGAACTGATTCCATTGGGAAGGAACCCACCTCTATGAAAAAGGTTTGATGTTCCAGGTGATTCTACTCCTGGTATGAAACCGCATATGATAGCCCCTCCAAGGATTAAAAACAGAACAAGACTCACTACTTTAATTAAAGAAAACCAATATTCAAATTCACCAAAAGACTTAACAGAAAATATGTTAGTTAAGGTTAATAGAAAGGTAAGAGTTAGGCTCACAGACCAGGATGGCAAAGAAGGAAACCAATATTGAATAATTGTTGAACCAGCTATCGCTTCAACGGCAATAACAATAACCCAAAAGAACCAGTACAACCAACCAATTGTATATCCGGCCCATGGACCAAGTGCTTCTCTAGCGTAAGTAGCAAACGAACCACTCGATGGATTGGCTGTTGACATTTCACCTAGCATCCGCATTACTAAAATGACTAATAAACCAGCAAATGCGTATGAGATAATTGAACCAGGACCTGCAGTATTAATTAATGTTCCACTTCCGATAAATAGTCCAGCACCAATGACACCACCAAGAGAAATCATGGTGATATGACGCGTTTTTAATTCTTTTTTGAGCTCAGGCTGTTGATCTTGCATATCTTATAACCTCCTTTGTAAAAATGAATATACTTATCTATTAAGCAAGAAAATTTAATAGTTGAGCAGAGAAGAAAGCCATTAGAAAGAGCCTTTGCTCACATAACAAGGGCTCTTTAATTCTTAGCAGAATCTCATACATATCTAAATATTATGAAAATTAAGAAATTTACTTAGAAAAGAAGCCTTTTAGTGCAAATGCAACATTTTGTGGTCTTTCTGCCATACGACGCATAAAATATCCAAACCAGTCATTTCCAAAAGGAACATACACACGCATTTTGTAGCCTTCTTTGGCTAAACTCAATTGCATATCGGTTCTAAATCCATACAGCATTTGAAACTCAAACTGATTACGATTAATTTGATGTTTTTCAGCAAGTCCTTTTACTTTTTCGATAATATTATGATCATGAGAGGCAATTGCTGTATAGCTTCCACTTAATAAATGTTCTTCAATAATTCTCATGTAATTATTATCTATTTCCTTCTTTTCTTGGTAAGCTACTGTAGGAGATTCTTGATAAGCCCCTTTAACCAATCTAAGAGAAATGCCTTTTAAGTCTTTTACATCTTGCTCAGCTCGAAATAAGTATGCTTGAATAACTGTACCTACGTTATCACAACCATATGTTTGACGTAATTTTTTTAAGATATCTAACGTAATTTGGCAATGTGCATAGTCTTCCATATCAATTCGTACAAAATTATTATATTTTTTTGCCGTTTCAAGGATTCGACGCATATTTTCCATACAGAAATTTGGATCAATATCCAAACCAAGCTGGGTCATTTTAACAGATAGATTACAATTTACCCCTGATTTCCCCATAGCTTCTAATGTACGTACGTTATATTGAGTTGCTTCTATAGCTTCTTCTCTACTGGATACAAATTCTCCTAGATGATCAAGAGTGCAAACTAACCCCTTTTGATTTAATTGATTTACTTTTACGATGGCACTCTCAATTGTGTCCCCCGCCACTACTTGAGAAGCTCCAAATTTAAGACCCCATTTTTTTGCAGCCTTATTTAGTACTCTATTTTGAGAAGCATGAAGAAAAACATTTTTTGAAACCTCTGCCAACATGAAAATTTCCCCCTAAATATATATACGTATTATTTTTAGGTGGGACAGCCTAGAAAGGCTGTCCCATTGTTTTTAAAGTGCTGTACTTGTTGTTTTTGCTTGCATGTGCAGGATTAAATAATCAGGTCCTCCTGCTTTTGAATCAGTTCCAGACATGTTGAATCCACCAAATGGATGGTATCCTACAATTGCACCTGTACAACCACGGTTGAAATAAAGATTACCTACATGAAATTCTTCTTTTGCTCTTTCAATGTGAGCAGGTGTATTAGAAAGTAATGCACCTGTCAGAGCATAGTCAGTATTGTTTGCAATCTCCATCATATGATCAAAATCTTTTGCTTTACAGAACGCTACAACAGGTCCAAAAATCTCTTCTTGCATTAAACGTGCTTTCTCATCTACATCTGCAAAGATGGTAGGTTGGATGAAGTAGCCCTTAGAATCATCAGCTTCTCCTCCTGTCATTAATCGACCTTCTTCTTTGCCAATTTCAATATAAGATAATACTTTTTTGTAAGAAGCTTCATGGATGACTGGCCCCATATAAGTCGAAATTTCTTCTGGGTTTCCAACTGTTAATGTTTTTGTTAATGTAACTGCTTTTTCAAGTACAATGTCATATACATCTTGATGAACCACAGCACGAGAACCAGCTGAACACTTTTGTCCTGAGAATCCGAATGCAGAGTACACGATAGAAGATGCTGCTAAATCTAAATCGGCATCTTTATCAACAACTACTGTGTCTTTTCCTCCCATTTCTGCGATTACTCGCTTTAACCATTTTTGTCCTGGCTGTACTTTTGATGCTTTTTCATAGATACGGCAACCAACTTCACGAGAACCTGTAAAGGAAACAAAACGTGTTTTAGGATGTTGGACTAAATAGTCACCAATCTCAGGTGTAACGCCAGGAATAAAGTTGAGTACTCCTTTCGGAAGTCCTGCTTCCTCCATTACTTCTACAAATTTTGCTGCTACGACAGGAGTTGCATCAGCAGGTTTTAATAAGATTGTGTTTCCTGTAACGATTGCTGCTGCTGCAGTTCCTGCCATAATAGCTAATGGGAAATTAAATGGAGAAATAATGATGCCTACACCCAGTGGAATGTAATTAAATTTATTTTCTTCTCCTTCACGACTTTGTACCGGTACCCCATCTTTAAGTTTCAGCATTTGACGAGCATAAAACTCAAGAAAATCAATGGCTTCAGCTGTATCTGCATCAGCCTCATTCCAAGGTTTAGCAGCTTCTTTAACAAGATAACCTGAGAATTCATGCTTGCGACGACGGATAATATCGGCTGCACGGAATAAAATATTTGCACGTGCTTCTGGAGCTTCTTTTTTCCATGTGTTGAATGTAGAGAGTGCTGCTTGCAAAGCTTTTTCAGCTAATTCTTGGTTTGTTTTAGACACTCGACCAATAACCTCTACTTTATTTGCTGGGTTAATAGATACAATTTTTTCATCTGTTGTAATTAACTCTTCACCAATAAATAGAGGATAATCTCTTCCTAGTTCGGATTGTACAGTTTCTAAAGCTTTATTAAACTCTTTTTTATTTTCCTCAATTGTGAAGTCTGTAAACGGCTCGTGTGTATATGCTTTGATTTCTGTAAGAGTTGTTGTCATTGTAATATTCTCTCCCTTAAAAGTTTTATTAGATTTTTGATTTTAAAATCTTTCGTAGTACTGGCCAATACCATTATCAAACTATTGATACTTATCAGATAATTCATTCTAAAAATTAATAATAAATATTTTTTAAAATTTTAGAACATTTACTCTTTATAAGAATGTATTATAAACACCTTTGATAGGTTTTGTACATACTTTTTTTACGTAAGTGTTCAATATTTTTGTTTTTGAACACTTTTGTTCACTAGATAGAATGATTATATTACTTTTAAATTTTTATGCAAATATATGGTTAGATAATCTGACATATTTTTTATATTTTCTATTCAGTAACTTCAAATTGAGTTAATCCTTAATTTTTCTAATTGTTTCTTACTAAAAAAATGCTGTCTAATTAAGCTTAAACCTTATTTTTATAAAATTCAGTCATCTACTTATTTAGAACTGTTGCAAAACTATTTTCAAATAAGTGATTATTAGAAAAACTATGTAATATCCTTACGCTCATAGCTTTTAACAAATCGGATTACAATAGAAAATGCTCCTGAAATACAGATGAAACTCTAATAGAGGAAGCGAACGACCCCACAAAATTAAAAACTAAAGAGATTTAAGTTCTTTACAGGGTCCAGTTGCTAAAACGGTAATAATGATGACACTTTAGTCACTAGCATCATTATTATAGATACACTGTTAATTTGGTAACGTTATATGTTATATAAGGATGTAAATATACAGATATTTATAGTTTTTAAATTTCTCCAAAAAGTGACTGCGCCTATAATGTCCTTTTTATAATCAAGTAATTTGCAATAAGGATTATAGAAAAATTCAGCTACCCTATATATTCTTCTAATAAAATGATTGTTATGGAAAATAAGGAATGATATGTATGACACAAAGGTCATAATTTTTTAGAGGGAATTAATCTTAGAATAAACACATTCGTTTTTTATAGAAACGATTTTAATTGGTTCCTGAAATCAAACTTATGGAAACCAGAAAAATAAAAATTACAACCCTACTCATTTCTGAGTTAGGGTTGTAATTTTTATTTATGCATGTAACTGCTGATTAACCAATCTCTTTACTCTTTCATAGGCTTTGACCTCGCCTTGGTAAAAACATGCACTGTTCCAGTCTTCTCTTTTCTCCGCATCCTTTCTCCACGCATCAGATTGTTCTATTAACTTATCAATGTGTTCAATAAACTTCTTTCGTTCCATTTAATCACCTGCTTTTATCATAATTGGAAATATTTATACGGTATTTTGATAAGTAATATTTCTAGAATTTAGTGAGAATACCTGTTGGAATTTGATATAATCTCCAGGACTTTTAGGAATAAAAGAAATGACCCCTAGTAATGAAAGTCATTTCTTTTATTTTATTGCCTGTTTATGCTCATTTTAATGAGTTATTTTGGTTCTTTTTTGATTTTAGGAACATTACTTATGTTAATTTAAAGAGAAATAAAAAAAGCTGCCAATACAGCTAGGCAGCCCTTCCTTAAATTTTCACAATTATTCCCTCTATTATAAACTATAGAGGAGATATACTTATTTCTTTTGCTTGTTTGTTGATTTCTCATTGTTTTTCTCTTTTTCAGAAGTCGTAATATCCGTGTCACTAATTTGACTTTCTGGTTTCTGATTGTTTACTGAGGCTGTAACCTCTTCAATCTCTTTAACAACAGGAGAAGTTGTCACTTTAAGTTGAGCTTCTTGTTTCTTGTTGGGTGAAAGTTTAACTTTTTCCTCTTTTGGAGCATCAGAGGCAATTGCAGCAGCAACTTCTTGATAACTTTGATTTACGTGATTATCCATGTTTTGATAGATTTCAGAGTCAGCAAGTTCAGGATCCGCGGGAAGTTCTGACTGTTCAATTTGTACTTCTTCCTTTCGGACAGTATCCTTCATCTCTTTAATCTCTTGAATTTTACGCTTACCAATGATGACTTCTTCCACAACTACAGGCCTCTTGGCTACTTCAATTCGCTCCTCCATAATAGGAATACGAATGATCTCGTTCTCTGTCAATGGGCTACCATCATACTGACCGTCTATAACCGGGCGACGTTCTACGTAGACTTCCTCACGCATAACTGGAACCTGGATAGTTCGTAGTTCTTCTACAATTTCCTTACGAAGTTGTACTTCCCCAGTTTGTACACGTTCTTTTTTTACATCGAGTTGCTCTTCATGAAGTTGCACTGACCTATGCCCCTCTGTCTCGTATGGCGACTCCCTAACCGTAGTATATGAAGGAACTGTTTGAGATTCATCCCCATCAATTAGGACAAGGATTTTCTCTTCCTTTACATCCCTTTCACACTGTTTTGCAGTAAAACTTTGAATACCCATTCTAACAAGTTTTGAAGTTAGACCATCAGCTTGTGTAGTAGTAGCCATTCCACCTGTCATCATGGTAAGAAAGCTATCCATCATCACGCCTGCCAATGAACTTACAGCTGGCGTTCCAGCTTCTATCATTACATTTGTTTCGGCTCCTAACTGTAGTGTGTTACTTCTATCCTTTGCTACTACCAATATATCTGTTTCACGATATCCTTGACGTTTTAACCCCTTAATTGCATGTATCGCTTCTTCTTCCGAATAAAAAGTTCCTGCAACTCGTTTTCTCGTTTCCATTTTCCCATCTCCTTAAATTTTAATTAAACGAAAACTTTTTTCACATTTAATTCCATCCTCATTGTGTATAACATGTACCCAGTGGATTTCTATTTAAAACGTGATATGTGTGGCTATGTAAATAACATTTAAATTATAAAATGTAGAAAGATGAAGTAGAGGCAATAGCAATAATCAGGAAGATTTTAGAGTTTTTGTTGAATAAAGAACATTCGTTCTTATATAATATAGGGAACAAATGTTCTTTTATTTAAGGAGTACTTTCAATGGACTATGGGCAGCTACCAAACAGAGTCATTATCTGTATAGACATGAAAAGCTTTTTCGCTTCAGTTTCTTCGGTCATACGGGGCTTAGATCCGATAAAGACAAGGCTTGCGGTTGTAGGTGATATTAAACGGTCGGGGTCGGTTGTATTAGCTGCCACACCTTTATTAAAGAAAGAAGGGATCAAAACAGAAAGTCGCCTTTTCGATATTCCTAAAAGGAAAGATATCCATGTCGTGAATCCATCCATGGAGAGATATATCAAGGCTTCGAACTATATTTCGAGTTTGGTATTACAGTATGTGGCTCCCGAGGATTTTCATGCGTATAGCATTGATGAGTTGTTTATTGATGCCACAGCTTCTTTGCATTTATTTGCTGGAACACCCGAAGAATTAGCCCATAAAATCATTCATGAGATTTATCAAAAAACAAGACTCACAGCTACCGCAGGAATTGGTCCTAATCTCTTACTGGCTAAGGTTAGCTTAGATCATGAGGCCAAGAATAGCCCAACAGGGGTGGCGTATTGGCGATATGAGGATATTCCCTTTAAGTTGTGGTTCATTCATCCGATGAAGGATTTCTGGGGGATCTCGTCTGCTACGGAAAGGAGATTAAATCGTTTAGGCATTCACTCTATAAAAGCACTCGCTCTTTCTTCGATAGAGATGTTACAAAAAGAATTTGGCATCCTGGGCGAAGAGTTGCACCGACATGCGAATGGTATTGATTTTAGCTGCATTTCTGATGTGTACATTCCTAGCTCTCGTTCCTTTGGGAAGAGTCAGATTCTCTTTCGCGATTATACAAACCAAAAAGAAGTGGAGTTATTACTGTTAGAACTCTTGGATGATGTGTGTTTTCGTTTACGCATGCACCAAGTGGTGGCGCAAACTATCCATTTATCCATTGGCTACAGCAAACAAACAGGTGGAGGCTTCTCCAGACAAAAGAAAATGGGGCGGGCTTCAAACTTAAGCCAAGATATCTTTCCATATTGCTTAACCATCTTACATACACATGATAGTGGCATGCCGATTCGCTCCATTGGGATCTCCTTATCAAACACAAGCATTGAAGAAGAGGAGCAAATGGAACAGATAAATTTCACCCTAATTGAAGCTCTACATACAAATAAACAAGTTTATCTTACATATTATAAAAAGGGACAATCTATTACAGAAAAAGGATTCATCCAATTTGTTGATTCCC
>Ga0209463_1001895_pt1 | contig 12089 bp, 12 predicted proteins | sample AgamicMgSfrz_FD_187169 | JGI IMG/M metagenome (GOLD analysis project Ga0209463, IMG submission 187169) | Agave microbial communities from Guanajuato, Mexico - Mg.Sf.rz (SPAdes) (version 2) | ecosystem: Host-associated > Plants > Phyllosphere > Phylloplane/Leaf | place: Guanajuato, Mexico... | reverse complement strand
GCATAAAGAATTTAAGGATAATGTATGAGTCATATGTAAACTCCTAGCTGCTTTTAAACATTTAAGCATTAAAATATTAGAATATAATAAGTATTATATTTTTCTGAACTTTCTTTGTCAATGACCCATTTTGATGCAAAAATATTTACTTTACGAAGGAAATCTTATTTCTTCTATGTCTTATCACCCCTTTTTCTAAAGGTAAAAGTGGACGATCGTGGTCTATCTGCCAGTTGAATTCGTACAAATATGGTCCTTGGGCTTTAGAGATTTCTTACATATATAATTTGTGATAGTTTGATCTCATTAAACGAATGAGTAGAAAATTTATAGATGGCCGCATCTATAAGATCTTTCTGCTTTTCCCTTGTAAACTTAAAGAATGTTAGTTCAGGCATATTTTACTTCTTTTTTGCGTTATGTACTACGCTTTCTATATGTTTCACCGCTTGGTATACACCATTTTCCGATTGAATGATGCTTTTTATTTGTTGAGCATTTTCAATATAATCTTTATTTTCTACTTTTTCTAACGCCTGAACCAATTCAAATACTTGGAGATTTTTTCTTGTAACGGCTTTAGTGAATACCCTTTTTTATAGAGAAGATTTGCCCAAAACGGTTGATCCACTGTAAACGGAATAATAATTTGTGGTACGCCACTCAGTAAAGCTTCAGACATTGTTCCAACACCTCCATGATGAATAATGCCTTTAGCACGTTTAAATAAAAGTCTATGGGATGCATCTTTAACGGCGAGTATATTCTCTTGTTGATTAAACTTCATACCACTTGTTCCTGTTAACACTATTGCGCGATTGTCCGTCTCCTTTAATGCCTGAACTAACTTTTGTTTAAAAATTGACGGACTCTTTAAAGGCATAGAACTAAATGATACTACAATAGGCTTCTTTCCTTTTTCTAGAAAGTTTTCTATTTCATTGGGTAGCATCTCTTCCTCTACATCTAAAAAGAAAAACCCTGATAGAAATACAGAACCTTTCCAACTCTCTACTTCTTTGAAAAGAAAAGGACTAATCGGATAAAGTATAGAAATAGGTACACCGTTTACGTCATATGTGTAAAGTCCGGCTTTTCTCTTTGGAAATTTTAACGTTTTTTCTCTAAAATCGTTAATTTCTTTCATAAAAGGGTATTCACTGAATTTTATTAGCTTGTAGGATAATCTATTTAATGTAGAGCCAAAGCTTTTTTTGACGATAAAGAGAAATTTGGGAACTCTGTAATTGGATACATAATTGGAACGGGCGGTAAGCAAATGCAAGGAATATGATAGTATAGAGCAATATCAACCGCACCAAGAGCTTTAGGATGATAAATGATTAAATCTGCTCCTTGGGAAGCCTGATAAAAATCATCCATACTTTTTCTGTAGGATGGAGCAATTTTTTCTTTTGAAAACTTCATTATTTTAAAAGGTGAAAACCTTTTACCATTAAGTATATCTCTTCCTTCCTCGCTCTCCATTATTGCCATCAAATCAGTAGCAGCGGGATGAAAAGAAACCTTATTTTCTTCAATAAAACGTTGAAACGTCGCACCTGTACAAATAACTACTTCATGTCCATTCTTAATCATTTCTCGAGCAAGTGCAATATAAGGCTGTACATCTCCTCTACTGCCTAACGTTAAAATTGCTACTTTCATAATTTTCACCCCCACAATAAATAATAACTTAATTTTTTTGTTTTGCTGCAACTATATTTTAGCTTATGTATGAATTTTTCTTATTTATTTAATTTTTGATTTCGTTAAGTTAAATGATAATGTCTTACGGTTTGCGATAGTTTTTGCATTCACAGATAATTTACTCTTTGCAGAGGTAATAAGGCAGATTAATCCCTTTGTTGAATATAAAATTACTCACCCTTTAAAAATTGCAAGATTTATAGTTTTTAGTTTGATTGCTATAGCCAACTTATACTGGATAAAATTTTGAAACAGAGTCTTTATATTCTCATGTCTCCTTTTTATCATAATTTATATATCAATTAAAATTGGGGCATTATGAAAAAGAGAATATAGATCGCAAAAAAAGAAAACTTATTTCTGTTTTCAAAGACGTTTATTCCGGGCTTAATCTACTGAAATGATTATAAGGTTGTAAAAGCTCTCTCCTTACCGAATAGCTGGTATAAAAGACGTTTTTTTATTCCGTATTAAAGGAATTAAAATAAAAATTCAGGAAAAAGAAGGAGTCCAGATGTAAAAAATGAGCAGAAAAGAAAACTATGGAGAAATTGAAATAGGTAAATGCGAATGGCAATTTGAAATATTCCAAAACTTATGTTTAAAATTATAATAGTAAAATTAAGTCTTTCTGAAACGACTTAATTTTACTTAAAAATATAAAGGAGAAAGATCGTGAAGAAAACAACACCTATTTTTTGGATTTCTTTAATCATTAGCGTTTTATTTGTAGGCTGGGGTATATTAAACCCAAATAATCTACTTTACGTCATGACCGCCGCCGAAAGTTATTTGCTTAATCGTTTTGGTTGGTTTTATCAATTTTCTGCCACATTCTTTTTAATATTTGCCTTAGTATTAGCTTTTAGTCGATTTGGAAAAATAAAATTGGGGAAACCCCATGAAAAACCTTAGTTTAGTACCCCTACTTGGTTCGCTATGTTATTTAGCGCTGGGATGGGAATTGGTTTACTTTTTTACGGGATTTCTGAGCCAATCTCCCACTATGCTACTCCCCCTTTTGGGAAACCTCAAACAACTGAATCTGCAAAATTGAGTCTAGAATATACATATTTACACTGGGGATTTCATGCTTGAGCGATTTATGCTGTAGTAGCACTTGCCTTAGCCTATTATAAATTTCGGAAAAACATGCCTAGATTAATGAGTGCAACCCTTACCCCTCTTATTGGAAATAAGAGCAAAGGACCAATTGGATACGCAGTAGATATTATAGCTGTGTTTGCTACTATATTTGGGGTGGCAGCATCTTTAGGGTTAGGAGCTTCACAAATAAATAGTGGATTCCATTACCTAACAGGTATGCCAATTTATTTTTAAATCGGTATTTATATCTTTTGTTTGAGGGAAACTTTATATTACACATAATGTATGTAAGCTATGTTAAAGGTTGTTTCCTCTTAGTGAGGGAACAACCTTTCTCTTCTTGCATGTTTGTAAGCACAAATTTACTTTTCTATGATTGAAGTTGTATTCAAATTTATATTATTTAGCATTATATAAGTAATTTATTACTTATTAATGATACCTTAGGAAAATATTATCTATAATAAACAAAGTTATAAGGATCGCGCATTATTGAAACGAGAATTAGTAAAGCAGTACATCTCTCCAGATGAACAGAAACCTATCCCTAAAGAGAATGTACCCTTACCAATACTTGGCACATGAAGCTAATTTTAGTTTTAAAGAGACAAAGGAGCATAAGAATGGTTACATATTGGGTTATTTTATTAGCTATCGCTGTAGGTGTAGTGTTTATCGCAGAAAAAATGAAACAACCTTATCCCACTTTCCTGGTGGTAATGGGATTAATCATTGGTTTGATACCAATTCCTGCATTGGGAGAAATAAAAAGTTATGCAGCCAATGATACCGTGTTTCAAACGACTGTTATTTTTATCTTTTTATCAGCTTTGTTAGGGGATGCAGCACTTAAACTGCCCTTTGATGAACTAAAACGTAATAAGAAATCTATTTCTTTATTAGCTTTTTTAGGTACATTTCTTACCTTCTTACTAGTTGCTGCTTCTACTTATTTTTTCTTGCACCTTTCTTTGCAAGAAGCCTTAATTTTCGGTGCACTTATGGCAGCTACTGACCCTGTATCCGTTCTAAGTATTTTTAAGTCAATGGGCCTAAACAAGCGCCTCTCCATTGTGGTCGAAGGAGAAAGTTTAGCAAATGACGGAGTTGCTGTTGTACTATTTCAAATTGCTGTGGTAACTACTGCCTTGAGCTTAACAGGTACATTGAATGCTCTGCTTGAATTTCTGAAAGTTGTAAGTGGAGGCATATTGATTGGTGGAGTGTTTGGTTTATTAGCTTCTCGTATTACATCTAAGATTGATCATTATTTAGTGGAGACTGGATTATCGATGGTTCTATTTTATGGTACGTTTCAGCTAGCTGAACACTTTGATGTTTCTGGGGTAATATCTGTAGTAGTAGGTGGCGTAATCTTAGGAACTTATGGACGAAACGTAGGTATGTCAGATCTAACACATGAAAAAGTGAATTCCTTTTGGGAAACGATTGCCTTCCTCTCCAATGCGCTTATTTTCTTACTAGTAGGATTAGAAGTGAGTCGTATTGATTTTTTAGATAAAGGATGGCTCATCGTTGGAAGTATTCTTATTGTTCTTTTAGCACGTTTTCTCGCTGTCTATATAAGCTTAGCTTTTGATAAATCCATTCCAACTTCATGGAAACCTATTATTTCGTGGGGAGGATTAAAGGGATCTCTTTCAATTGCGCTTGTTTTAGGCATTACACCCGAATTTGAAGGAAAAAATCTGTTATTAGCCATGACATTTAGTAATGTAGTCTTTTCTCTTCTTGTTCAAGGAACAACACTAAAAAAATTAGTTTCATTTTTGAATGTAAAATAAACGCCTATACTAAAAGAGAGTTGATGTTATTTTTGAAACTTTTCTTACACCCACTCGTAGATCCATAAGAAGCAACCTTACTCCTTTCTTAGTAGACATACAATAAATACGCGATAGACAGCGTACAAGGAGGAATTAGATGGAATCAAAAATGAGTTGGTGTATTAAAAATCCTTCGTTTTATTTAGGAGCTGTTTTATTTCTGATCTTTGGTAGCCAATGCGTTATGGGATATATAAAAGAACATCAATTCTACGTTCTAGAGAGCATATTAAGTATCATAGGCGTTTTTATGATTGTTCTAACGGTGAAACAGAAACTTGCTCATCATTCATCAAAAAGCACTTAGTTAGATAACTAAGTGCTTTTTGGCGGTGAAAATATTACTCTCCAATCTATATACCACCCTTTTTATACACATGGAAATAAAGCTTATAAAAGTATGGTATAAGTTGTTAGGCGCTATTTACGAATAGAAGAAAAGAATGTAAAAAAACTACGTTCTTTCCAACTTTTTATTACGTTTTTTATTTTTCTTCTAAATCAAGGACTGGTACCATACATCATGTGTTCCTCTCGCATGTACGGTAGCCATACTTGATGTTTCAGGTGCCGGAGTTCGTTCTATTAATGAACCTTCTTTTAATTGAAGATTAGTACATTTACTTAGCATTTCTTCAAACGCAATTTTTGCTTCTAAACGGGCTAAAGGAGCACCTAAGCTGGTATATACCATTTGTAATTTAGATTATAACACGCAAAATTATAGGATTCAATATAAATATCAAAAAATTCAGATAATTAAAATAATACTGGGACAACCCTTGCATCTATTAAGCCCGCTTCAAGGTTCAATTTATGTCTTAGTGGGACTCCTAGGTATTGATATAGATGATCATATTCGCTTGGTTGCCAAGTATGCCCTTGGAACAGCGTTAGTTATGAAGATTGTGGCTATATTATTTGGAATACTATCTATATAAATGATTTATAAAAACATAAAAAAGGAGAGCTGATTCTTCAAAACAGTTCTCTCTTCCATTAATTTGTTTTCAATTGTTTGAATAATAAAGGTTATGTCTATATCTGCGAAAATTTAAAAGGTGCTTACATAAGGCTACTTAAGTTTTTAGATCAACTAAATTTTTTCACCTTTTCAAATAAATACTGCACTCCATATAACAAATATGCTTTGTAATGAAGGTAGATAAAAAATTGAAAATGATTTAATCGGTTTAGACTTACAATTTTCAACCTTTTAAGAACATCAATAAAGTAAAAAGCAAAGATTCCATCAACTACAATATTCAGTAATAAAAACTTCTTAAAGTTTCCATACGAAGATTTAAGCAGCCACATTGAAAGAGGCATGTAAGGCCCAATGCTAAAAGGAAGTTCATCTTTTATAAACGAATCTTTTTTATCATAAAACCTCCACCACTTCCTCTGATGCCCATACAAATGATTAATAATTTCAAAGATAATAATAAAAATCCCTGCTAACGAATAACGTCTTATGCTGCGTTTTCCTATAAATAACAACGACAACCATGGAATCGCTATTATAGATAGGTTAAACCCTAAGTGTTTTCTTGATATCATAAGCGAACTCACCTCAATGTACTTTATCTAGTTCTTCTTATAATGTCCGCCTACTACAAAAAAAAAACACAGACCATCCAATGGTCTGTGTTTTTTATTAATGTGCTTTTTGTTCAACATTGACTCTTTTGATAAAGAACGAGATAACCAATCCAACAATTGAAACAATGATCGCAAAGACAAACGCGTGTTGAACACCGTTGGTAAAGGCAAGAACTTGGTTTAATGGATCCATTTTATTTGATACCGTCTCAAGGAAGCTTCTTGAACCCGATGAAAGAATAGAGATTCCAACAGCTGTTCCAATTGCGCCAGAAACCTGTTGTAAAGTGTTCATAATCGCTGTTCCATGCGGGTACAGCTCAGGTGGAAGCTGGTTTAATCCGTTTGTTTGAGCCGGCATCATAATCATCGAAATGGCTATCATAAGCGCAATGTGTAAGGCAACGATAAACCCTGTTGAGGTTTCCAGCGTTACGGTTGAGAAACCATACATGGTGCCGGCTACAATCACAAGTCCAGGGATAACTAACCATTTGGGACCAAAGCGGTCAAATAATCCGCCCATAACCGGTGAAAGAATTCCGTTAATCACTCCTCCAGGAAGAAGCATTAGGCCAGCGGCAAAGGTTGATAAAGCTAATGATGTTTGTAAGTATAAAGGTAAAATCATCATCGCAGACAGCAGTACCATCATGCAGACTAGAATTAATAAAAGGCCAATTGTAAACATTGGATACTTAAAGGCTTTAAGGTCTAGCATTGGCTCTTTCATCTTCGTTTGACGAATAGAAAATGCAACTAATGCAATAGTTCCAATCACAAGAGTTAGAACAACCTGTAGACTTCCCCAGCCTCCACCTTCTCCAGCGCTGCTAAATCCAAATACGATTCCTCCAAAACCTATTGTTGAAAGAACAACAGAAATCATATCGATTTTTGGCTTCGTTGGTGTGGTAACGTTCTGCATAAAGAAAGCTCCAAACACTAAGGCAACAAATAATAGCGGAAGTGAAATCCAGAAAATCCAGTGCCACGTTAATGTTTTTAAGATTAAGCCTGATACGGTTGGGCCAACAGCTGGCGCAAACATAATAACAAGGCCGATAATCCCCATTGACTTTCCACGTTTATGCGGCGGGATAATAACAAGAATCGTGTTAAACATAAGCGGTAAAAGTAAAGCAGTTCCAACGGCTTGCACGACACGAGCAATCATGAGTACCCCAAACGTTGGTGCAATAGCGGCAATAAATGTTCCAATAATTGAGCAAATTAGAGATGCTATAAAAAGCTGTCTGGTTGTAAAGCGCTGAAGAATAAAACCTGAAATAGGTACCAGAATTCCTAACGTTAACAGATACCCTGTTGTCAGCCACTGTGCGGTTGTTTCGTGAATACCAAAGCCAGAAATTAGCTCCTTTAACGCCATATTTAAAGCTGTTTCACTAAATAAACCAATAAATCCAGCAATAAGAAACGACGTAATAATCGGCAGCACTTTGATGTTAGAGCTTTCGGCCACTGTTTGTTGGTTACTCATATTAAATTGTCTTCCTCTCTTTTACATACTCTTTTTGGTGAACGTTTTTTCTATCTCAATGATAAGTTGATTAGCAGACAAACAATGCATATTGATATAAAGATTAGGGATAGATTTAAGGCATTATGTTGACTAAGCTTTTTCTTTCTCTTCTCTTTTGACCGAAGTGCTTTTTGTCTTCTAAATTCGTTTCTTTCCACAGATACCTCTCCATTTCATTTCTAAATCAACTTTAGAAACCTTCCTATGTAAACTAATTTCCATTCCTAATATGGAATTTTTAATAAGTAAGTTAAAAGTTAAAAGTAAATAGAACTATAAAATGAATTTCACTCTATATAACAGGAATATTGTAACACATCTATAAGTACTGTTTCTATCTAAAATATACTAAATAACAACAGCTATATACCTAACTTAGTTCCCTGTGACAATTAAAATTTGTTTCTGTTATATGCTTTTTGTTCTGTTTGCCCTAACAGAATACAACTAACTTTTTAATCATCAGTCAAAAGAAAGAGTATCAGAAATTAAGTAATAGTAAAAATTGATACTATGGAGGTGTTTTCTTATGAAAAAGTATGAAGTAACGTTTCATCTAATTAATGGTGAAATAAGTCATTTAGTTGAAGCTAAATCACTTATTCGTGCAAAGAACTACATACAGTATAGGTTTGAAGATAAAAGTAAAATATTGGATCTAGCAAATGATTTGGTCATTGTTAAAAGGAACGTCCAATACTTTACGGTAGTTGAAAAAGAATAATTAGCTATGTAAAAGGACGTTATCTACAAAAGTAATGTCCTTTTCTATCCATACAATATCTTATAGGGTAGTCTCTTTTTTCCCATTCGGGCCACTAATTTTTTTCTCCAACTCGAATTTACATACTAAATTTATCTAAATAAAAAGATATTCTTCTAAGCAGAAAAATATTATAGTTAAAAGTTATGTGGATAATGGGTAGTTTTGAACAGAATTATTGAATTCAGTGTCTCCCTTTTAATAAATGAAGGAATTCATCTAGGTTCTCCTCTGTATTTTTGTATTAATTATTAATGTAAAAAAACATATCTGTAAAGAGTACATGTAGAAATGAAAAGAGCAAACTCCCTTACACGTGAGTTTGCTCTTTCTATTCTTTACTCAAATCCCTTGAGGTTTAACTTATTGTCCTACATCCTTCATCCTTTTAAGAGCTTTTCTATATTCTTGATCTCTCATATGCAGCATTTTATCAGGAGAAGGTTTAGGTTGACCAAACTTTTTCAAAGCTGCTCTATACTCGCTGTCACCAATGACTCGATTCGAAACAGCCTCTTTAGGCGAACGCTCAAAAACGGGAGTATCTTTTTTACTGTGAACCTCTTCGGTACTCTGCTTTTCTTTATTTTTTTCTTTATCATATGGCTTATGAGCCAGCTTGTGGCCTTTACCTGTTAGGAACATCAAAAATGAAAGAACTAATACTACAATGCTCAATACACACGAAAACGTAGAAAATGTATGATAAGTAATGATTTCAGATTTTACATGTAGAGATTGACTGAAATTTTCTTTACTAGCCACCTGGCTCTCTGCGCTTACTGTTGCAAGGTGATCTTTATACACCTTTGCAAAGACGATACTGCTGATTACAGGGATGACCGCAGATACTGTAACTCTTATAAATTGAACCGTGACCATCCGAGGGACTAAACTTGGTAGTGGTCCGCCTAAAGCTGCACCCATAAGACCTGCAGCAACTGTGAACCCTACTCCTGCGATTAAAGCGGCAAAGCTGCTAACAAAGAGGAAAGCAGAAACATGACCGTCTAAATAAATCCACTGTATGTTCACTCCCATAATAATGACCGCTCCTATAATACCTAATACGCCCGGGCCAACTTTATCATATAATAAGGCACTTAATATGGCGGCAATTACTATTCCAGCAAAAAGCCCGATATAGATCAGTGAAATGTCTCCTTTATCAAAACTAGATCCGCTTTTAAGCAATCCTTGTAGAGATAAAAGAGTTAAACTCATACTAACATTGCCTATAACAGCAATTAAGATAGCGAGAGCTGGTTTTCGAGAAGCCACTAATCTAAAGGGAATTAACGGATTTTTAATATGCCATTCTGCTATAAATAAAAAGCATAGAAAAATGATGCTTCCTACTATGCCTATCCATACATAAGTAGATGCCCATCCTGATTTTTGGAGATTAAGTAATGTAAACGTAATAAATGCAGTAACCATAAGCATTAACGCTACACCGATGATGTCAAATGGTTCATGATGTTTGTGCTGTTGCTTGGTGTGATCATTTGTTAAAAATTTGTAGCTGAAGCATATTCCTAGTAAGGAAAGTACGGCAGCTATATAGAATAACCCTCTCCAATGGCCGTAGCTGTTCACTAACATTCCGAGAAAAATACCGACAACGCTAGATCCATAAAATCCGCCGATAAGAATCAGTAATGCCAAGTTCCGTTTCTGAATCGGAAAAGAAAGAACCAGCATTGGAATCATCATCATAAGTGCTAAACCTGTTCCTGTTCCTTGAAAAAAACGACCAATACCCATTCCTAAGAAGCTGTTAGAAGCTATACTTACGATAGCTCCTATAAGAAACAAACACATCGAAAGAACATAAGTCCTTCTCTCCCCTATCTTATGTCGAAGGATAGGTCCAAACGGAATACAAAATGCAAAGCTTATAACCCCTATTAAAACCGGTGTTATCGAAATATAAGATTGATCGTTAAACGTTTGTTGGAGAATTTCACGTATAGAATTTAATGAAGTGTTTAACATTAAACCAGGACCAATAGCTAAAACTGCCAGTAAGGAAATCCCCCAGTGTTTTTCTATTTTCATACTACAATTCCTTTCTGCCTTTCATGATTGTAAAAAGCTAAAAATGCGAAGCTCACGTTTCTTCCAACCATCACAGTAGCTATGGTAAAGAAGAAAGATATTTATCCGCATTTGAACAAACTAAAAAATAAAGCTTCAGTAAGGAAGCTTTATTTTATTTTCTAAACCTGCCACTCGAATTGGCCCTAAAAGTGTTAGACTGGTTAATTTTTCAGCCATAAATGCAGGGCTAAATTTCATATCACTTTCTAACCAAGAACAAATGACACCTATATGAGCTGATGTGATATAGCTAATCAGGATATCTTTAGGGATATCAAGTCCATCCTCTGCTTCTCCAATCGAAGAGATTAGCTCTCCATACACTCTTTTCTTTACAATTTCCGTCATATGACTTCTAAATTGAGGTAATCCTCGATCACTTAGCATGACTTTAAAATAATCGGCATGGTCATAGATGAATTCGAAAAGCTTTAAGAAAGAAACGGATTCATTTTTTTCTTCTACTTCTGAAGAATCCTCATTATTTTGTTTTGGTTTCACTTTCTCTATTAGCTCTTCTAGAACTTCATTCATACTCTGCATGAGAAAGTCTTGCTTATCTTGATAATGCAAATAAAAGGTTCCCCGCGTTAATTCTGCTTTTTCCGTAATTTCTTGAATCGTAATGGATGTAACGTCTTTCTCTTTAAGAAGTTCAACTAAAGCGTCTCTTAAGTATTTATTTGTTCTTTTTATCCTAGGATCTACTTTTGCTTTTTTAGACATTGTTCGTCTCCTTGTATAACTTTTATTGAGTCTCAGGCATATGATTATGACTTGTATAGGTGCAGCCATTTAGGCCTTTTCTGATGATTGACTATTTAAATTAAACTACCCTGTATCAACAACATACATTCTGCACATGATGTAAACTAATGAACATTATGTATATTAAGTCTCACAAAATATAATCAATCTGTCAATATCAAAAACTGATTAAGAACGAATCATTTGGTTGTTAGATATGGATGGCGCGAACGTAAGAGCAAAATCTTTTGTAATGAAAGAAAAAGAACTAAAAGATATAACTGACGATGTAAAAAGTACTGGGTTTTTATAAATAAGCTGGAGATTGGACTATTGAGGCAGCTTTTACATAGCAAACTACTCAAAAAGCAGAGACTGGGGCAAAAGTATTTTTGTTCAAGGAAGATCCAAACGCGTTTGATTCTTGATTAAGAATCAAACGCGTTTGGATTTTTTCATTGGTAGGGTAAACGTAGGTTTCATATATGCTGTTTCTTCTAGCTGTTGATTTCCGTGTAACAAATGATCTCTACTAGCTCATTTATCCCATTTGTTCATCTTTAGATTAAATGGATATAGTTATGTCTCAATCTCTTCTTTTATATGCCTATAAATAAAGCTTACAGAAATATAAAATAGGAATGGATTTAGGTCCTATGAAATGTTT
>Ga0209463_1001893_pt1 | contig 12092 bp, 11 predicted proteins | sample AgamicMgSfrz_FD_187169 | JGI IMG/M metagenome (GOLD analysis project Ga0209463, IMG submission 187169) | Agave microbial communities from Guanajuato, Mexico - Mg.Sf.rz (SPAdes) (version 2) | ecosystem: Host-associated > Plants > Phyllosphere > Phylloplane/Leaf | place: Guanajuato, Mexico... | reverse complement strand
TGTATGAAGAGACTGTATGGCAAGTTAGTGGGAGGGATTGTTGCAATCGGCTTACTAGCAGGATGCGATAGTTCTATGAAGAGTGTGAAAGAAAAAGAAGTGTGTAAAACAGAAGAAGAATGCGTGGAAATAGGAGATAATACACTTCAAAAAGTATATGAAAAAATAGATGGATTATCTGAGCTTGAGGCAGTAGAAGATTATGATATAGAAGAGCATGAAAGTGCAGATATGAAAGAGGCAGAGCAGAAAAAAGACGATGATGATGATGAAAGTTATTTCTTTTTAGCTTCTTATTATATCGATGGTGATGAAATTGTAGATCCTTATTTTGAAAAGATAGAACGGAAACGTTTAAATAAAGTATTCGCTGAAGATAAAGAAGCGAAAGAAGAGGTGCTGCAACAACGTCAAGATAGAGGTTATCATGAAGACTTATGGGATATGTATCGTACACTCATTCCAGCTAAATATCGCGGTAATATAACAGAATTTGATTTAATAACGGATGGTTATGACGGTGTTGTTGCCCATGTTATGCCGAGTATGGAGAATCCGAAAGACTGGACTCTTAGCCTAGATACGCTTGATTCTGCGGTAAATATCGATGAAGTGATGAAAACATTAATTCATGAGACGGCTCACGTGTTGACGCTCGGGTATAAGCAAATACCAGTAGATGAAAACTATGTAAAGGCTTTTGAAGAAGATAAAGATATTTCAACGTACCGAAATAAATGTGGAAATCTTTTCTTACAAGAGGGATGTGCGAAGGAAAAATCTTATATTAATCAATTTTATAACGCTTTCTGGAAGCCTATTGAGCAGGAGTGGACAGAAAAGAAAGTAGAAGAAAGTGAAGAAACTCAAATTGAATTTTTTAAAGAAAAGCAAGATGAGTTTGTCTCACAGTATGGAACGACAAATGTAGCAGAAGATATTGCTGATACGTTTACAGCGTTTATTTTGCAAGATTCCAAAAAGGTGAAAGAAGGATCGGAGTTAAAGTATAAAAAAATTGCGTTCTTTTATCAGTTCCCTGAGCTTGTAAGAATGAGAGCGGAAGTGTTGTCGGGATTATATGATGTTTCGAAAACGATAGAGCAATAAAGTGGACATTAATGCGAGTTGTATATTTTAGCCAAGAAAACGTAAAGAATTTTAGTTCTTTGCGTTTTTCATATTGATAAAATTGAAAATTCTGTCTTTTTTATTAAAAAGAAGAAGGAACTATCACTATAAAATAGAATTAGTATAAAAATGTCACAATTTAGACACAATTATAATGCGCGTGTTGTAGGGGCTATAAGTTTACTCTCGAGGAGGTAATGAAACGTATGAAAACGATTCTTGCTGTTGCTGGTCTCATTTGGGTAATGTCTCACGGTTTTCCGATTTTTGAAGGGGAGCAAATTCGTAGTGCATTGGATAAAAAGTTTAATGATTATCATGTGATAGATCGAAAAGATAATGTCGTTACAGTACGTGTGAAAGACTGTTTCCATACAGTTACGGTTGCGGATGGAAACGTTAAAAATGAAACAAAGATGTGTGATAAAAAGTAAAAGAAAGAAGCTGACTATAGTTTATCGTCCTAAGTCAGCTTTTTTTTCGTTTCCCAATTAGAAGTTTTTCAAACGCCTCAACAAACACATACATAAGTGTGGCGAGGACGCAGGTGAGTAGTACGCTCAGTAAGACGAGCGTGAAATTAAATACTTGGAATCCGTAGCTAATTAAGTAGCCAAGACCTTGTTTAGAGACGAGTAGTTCGCCGAATATAACGCCGACCCATGATAAACCAACGTTTACTTTTAACGTTGAAATAATGGCTGGGAAGGATGCAGGGAGAACTACTTGCTTATAACATTGCCATTTATTTGCGCCGAATGTGTCCATCACTTTTATATAGTTAGAATCGACTTCTTGAAATGCACTGTAAATAACGAGAATGGTAATGATGATGGAAATGATTACTCCCATTGCAATCGACGAAGAAATATTTGGACCGAAGATTACAATGATAATAGGACCAAGTGCCACTTTTGGCATGGCGTTTAGGACGACGAGATATGGATCAAGTACGCGGGCGAGAAGTGGTATCCACCAAAGGAAAGTAGCGATAATGGCTCCGAGCACTGTTCCAAGAATGAAGCCTACTCCCGTTTCAAGTAATGTCGTCCATATGTGGACCCAAAGCGAACCGTCAAGCCATTTACTAAGGAAGAGATCCCAAATGCTTGAAGGAGAGCTAAAGAGTAAAGGGTCAATCCACTCTTTTTTGCTAGCTATTTCCCACAGTGCAAAGAAAAGAATGAGCAGTAAAAGTTGTAAAGACCTGGCTAGCCATGCGCGTCTGCGTTCTTTCTTCCGAAACTGTTCATGTAGTTGCTTTATATTATCCAAGGCGTTCCAGCTCCTTCCATATATCTTGGAAGAGGGATGGGAAGTCATGGTGATGGCGTGATTCTAACGGTGATAAGGAACGGATGCTTTCTGGGACGATAAATGTTTTTGCTATTTTTCCAGGATTCGCTTGTAGTAAATAAATACGATCACTCATCGCAATTGCTTCTTCAATATCATGTGTCACGAGTAGTGAAGTTTTCTTATATTTGCGTAGTAAGCTGAAAACGAGATCTTCTAGTTTCAATTTCGTTTGATAATCGAGCGCTGAGAATGGCTCATCTAGCAATAAAATTTTCGGATCGGTCGCTAACGTTCGAACGAGGGCGGCACGTTGACGCATACCGCCGGATAGTTCACGAGGGTATTGCTCTTCTACGTCATGTAGGCCGACTTGTTTTAAAAGTTGTAAAGTATGTTCTTTCGTCTGTTGATCGTAAATTTTTCGGATATGAAGTCCAAGCATAATATTTTCTTCAATTGTCTTCCAAGGAAACAAGTAGTCTTGCTGCAACATATACCCCATAGATGGAGTTTTCGTTGTAATGGGCTCACCATCTAAAAAGACGATACCTTCAATTGGATCAAGCAGCCCGGCAATAATGGAGAGGAGTGTCGTTTTGCCGCAACCACTTGGACCGAGTATAGAAATGAATTCGCCTTCCTCCACTTGTAAACTCATATCTTCGAGAATCAGTTTGGCATTCTCTTTTGCGAAAAAGCAGTGAGAAACGTTACGTATTTGTAAAAAACTCATACAATTCGCCTCTATTTCTTAATAACGCTTTCGGCAATTTTTGTATTGACGAGCGCTTCATGTGGAACTTCTTTTTGTAATTCGCCAGCTTCCTTCATAATCGTTTGGAGCTGTTTCCATTCTTCCGCATCTAATAGCGGATTTGTCGCATAAGAATGTTGCTTTTTATACCGCTCAATTACTTTTACTGTAATGTCTTTTGAAGTGTCTTTAAATAACGGAGAAATTGCATCAGCAATCTCTTCTGGACTATGAGTATCAACCCATTGTTGCGCTTTGTAGAGAGCACGTGTGAATTTTTCAGCAGCAACTTTATCCTTTTTTAAGAAACTTTCTTTTGCCATGAACGATGTATAAGGAACAGTACCAGATTCATTTCCGAACGAAGCGACGATATAACCTTTACCTTCTTTTTCGAAGATACTTGCAGTCGGTTCAAAGAGCTGTACAAATTCTCCCGTACCAGATGCGTAGGCATTTGCAATATTAGCAAACTCGATGTTTTGAATTAAGTTTGTATCTTTGTGAGGATCAATGCCATTTTTCTTTAAAACGTATTCTCCAACCATTTGCGGCATGCCGCCTTTACGCTGTCCTAAAAATGTAACACCTTTTACATCATTCCAATTAAAAGAGTCTAATTTTTTACGTGAAACTAAAAATGTTCCATCTGTTTGTGTAAGCTGTGCGAAGTTAATGACAGGGTCTTTTGCGCCTTGTTGATGAACGTAAATAGACGTTTCTGAACCAACGAGAGCAATATCAATGCCGCCAGATAACAGGGCGGTCATCGTTTTATCTCCGCCAGCTGTTGTTTGGAGGTCAATATTTAATCCCTCATCTTTAAAAAATCCTTTTTCAATCCCGACATATAACGGGGCGTAGAAGAGAGAATGGGTAACTTCGCCGACGCGAATGTTTTGAGTTTGTTCTTTCGTACCTTCTTTTTTACTACTGCAAGCAGCGAATGTGAAAACAGCTAGTAACATGATGCAAAAAACAGATATTAATTTTTTCACTATATAACACCTCCTAGAAGTCACTCTACAAGCATGATATGTAGGTAAGTGCCCATATGTGAGTGTAGATAGCAGGAATTTTTTTGGTGATAAAGAAGTACAAATATAAGGGGTGATAAAATGGAGTACGAATATGATGATAGCGTACATTTACATCTTGATTATTTCGGAACAGAATGTGATATGGAATCGATTGCTTATAAGCGGAGGAATGAAGACGTGTGGGATGTGTATTTTAATTTTGGAGCATATGGCCTTCAGAAAGATGAGATTGAGACGGGTAGATTTATGGATGAATATGCTGGTCATTACGTTTTTTCTGTACATGCTCGTGATCTTAGCTGGGAATTTGGAAGTGCTCAATTTGAAGAGTGGGTTTTGAGAAATCATATAGTAGAAAAATCGCTGCAAAAATAGGGAGGAATTTCGTGATTGATTTTCTCATTCTATTGTTCATGTTTGTAGTTGGATTTTTCATTATGCAATTTCTTACTTACCAATTTGCAAAGAAAAATATTCATAAATACAAGGGGATAAAATGGGTTCATATGTGGTTAGATATGACGATGAAAAAAGGTCCGAGATTAGATCTTTTTGATTTTGTAGTTATCGTACTTGTATGTATTATATGGAAAGTATGGATGTATCCTCTTGTATAATAAATATGCTTATTTCTGTTAAAATGAAGGAGAACCTGTCAGTGTTGATAGGTTCTTTTTTTATGATAAAAATTTTGTGAAGCATAGTTCATTTATTATGCTACTAGAATATAGAAGAGATGAAGAAGTTGTATTTTTTAAGGGGAAATTAAGGATATACGTGTATAATACAAACACATAGGGAGACTAACTGCATACAAATATGTTATTTTGTATAGGACAATATGTTTTTTGATGCGAGACGAAGGGGTAAAGGAAAGAGGGAATAAATTGCTTTTTAATGTTTTAACACAACAACGAAGAAGAGATGAATTTTATCTTAGTTTTTCTCCTCAGGAGCCGAGGAAGAACCTACTAATTTCTATCATTCTTAGTGGAATGTGGGCGATTTGTTTAGAAACGCTGTTTTTTGTTATGTTAAGGTCTTTCGAATTCGAGAAAACTAAAGAATTTTTTAATGGGAAAATCCAGCTAAGTATACTCATTATTGTTTTGTGGAGTGTACTACTATACATCATTCATTTAAATAAAGGTATCAGTCATAAGCTTAGGCCAGCTATTCGAATTTATGTCGTATTATTTTTAATTGCTCATACAATGAATTGGATGTATATCCTGATACAGGAAGATATGAATCTTATAGTAGTAAATACATGGGTGTATTTACAATATGGACAGTATATATTAAGCCTATTATTTATTTATATGGTATACGTTTTTGCATATAATTTGATCGGAAAAGTTTTCTTAAGTACAACGATAACTAGCTTAGTTTTGATTATTTTTGTGATGGTGAACCATTTTAAGCTCATTTTTAGAGGGGAGCCATTCTACCCGTCTGATTTTACACAGATTGGCCATATGAATTCCGTTATACCGATGGTTATGGATTATTTCAGTTTTTGGAATATGTTTCTGATGATTGTTAGTATTGTTTTACTTATATTTATAGTTATGTATATAAGAAAATACATTCCAGTTATAAAATCACATATTATTATAAGGATAATTTTAATATGTGGCTCTGCGTTTATGTTGTATGCATATAGTAACTACCCTACTACCTTTATGAATAATATATTTACAAAAGCTGGGGTAGACATCCGCGCATGGAATCAAGCTTCAAATTATAAGGGGAATGGTTTTGTTATAGGGTTTTTAAGTAATTTAGATACGACAGTCATAAAAGAGCCAGAGGAATATTCAAAGGAAAATATGCAGCAAATTGCAAAGGATATAGAAAAGCAATATGGCGGTAAAGTAAAAGCGCAAAAAAAGGCAGAGAAGCCGAACATTATATATATTATGAGTGAAGCATTTTGGGATCCGACAAAATTAACGAATCTTTCATTTAGCGAAGATCCAGTGCCGAATTTACATCGTTATACAGAGAATTTCCCAGGGGGACAAACGATAGCTCCTACATTTGGAGGGAATACAGCGAATACAGAATTTGAAGCATTAACGAGTTACTCGATGAGCCTCTTAATGCCAGGTTCTATACCGTATCAACAAGCTATTCCAAGTCAGAAAGAAGTTCCATCTATTGCAAGTGAATTGAAAAAGCAAGGGTATTATGCAAGTGCAATTCATGCCTTTAATCGATCGTTTTATAAACGGGAAGATGTATATAAAACATTAGGATTCGATAATTTTAATGCAGAAGACACGATGAAAAATACAGAAGTGGTTGGAGATAATATTGGTGATTTATCTATGAGTAAAGAAATAATAGATGAATTAAAAAAGAGAAAACAACCTACATTTATTCATGCGGTGACGATGCAAAATCATTTTCCATATACACCAAATATGTTTGGTGAAAATAAAATAGAAATTAGTGGATTAACAGAAAAGGAATCGAAAGCGGAATTAGAAGCATATACAGAAGGGGTAAGACTGTCTGATGAAGCGCTACAATATTTAATTGAGCAGCTTGATGAGTTAGACAGGCCTACTTTATTAGTCTTCTTTGGAGATCATTTACCTATGTTAGGAACTAATAAATCTATTTATAAAGAAGCAGGATATATAGAAAATGAAGAGACGGTAAGAGAAAGATTAATTATGTCAGAAACACCATTGTTAATGTATGCGAATTTCGATTTACCAAATGACAATTTAGGTTTAGTAAGTCCAATTTATTTTTCTAGTCTTGTTTTTGATTATGCAGGATTAAATCAATCACCATTTTATCAATTTCTATCGGAAATGCATAAAGAAATACCGGTTCTGAGAGATGAGTTAAAGGTTAATAAAGATGGGGAAGAGATAACAGATTTAACAAAAGAACAAAAAGAAATGTTAGAGCAATATAAAATGCTCCAATATGATTTACTTGCTGGAAAGCAGTATAGTAAAGATATACTTTTTAAATAGAAAAACAAAAAGAACTTGTATAACGATACAAGTTCTTTTTTTATAGTATTTAACGGGGTAACCAGACAAGCTGGGTTTAGGGAGTATTACCTGTACATTTAGTATAAATGAAAATATAATCGTTTTATTGATTGATTTGTGAGAAATGTGTGAATTTTAATCTTTTCAAAAACTGCGTTCATATCAACACGATTTGGCATAGGTTTTTATGAACGTAAAAATTTTATAAGTTCTTCATTTAATTCATCCGCTTGATCGATTGGAGAACCGTGACCACTATTTGTAAGAGGCTGTAACTGAGAGTTTTTAATCCGCTTTTGTGTGAGTTCAGCGCTTTTGTAAGGGATAAGTTGATCGTGAATACCGTGGAATATTTTTGTTGGGACGTTAATTTTACTTAAATCTTTCGTTACGTCTTCATTTGCGGCTGCTTGTAATATTTTGATGAGAGCGTAGGAAGCAGACTGCATACCGAGATAAGAAAACCATTCTAACGTAGCAGATCCTAAGTTTCTATTAAAAAATGATAAAGATACGTCATTTAAAAATTTAGGCATATTGGCATACATTTGATTAATAAGGGTATCTGCTTGTTCTTTTGGGACACCATAGGGAGATTCTTGATTTTTAACGAAAGAGGGGGAAACAGCATCGACTAATACAAGTTTAGAAATATGATGACCATTATAGCGAGACATGTACCGAATAGAAAGAGCACCACCTACTGAGAAACCAACTAATGTAGCATTTTCTACTTGAAGTGCTTCTAGAACAATGGCGATATCGTCTGCTAAACGATCGTATGTGTAACCCGTCCACGGTTTATCAGATTGCCCGTTTCCGCGTATATCCATAGCGATGCAGCGGAAACCATGCTGTGGCAACACATTGAGCTGATATTGGTACATTTGATGATTTAAAGGCCAGCCATGGACGAAGAACACGGTTTTACTACCGGGGCCGGGATTCACGTCTTGCACAAAAATATGCACATCTTTTTCGACGGTAACAAACATAAATTATCCCCCTATCCTATACATAAGCTCTATCCCAAAAACGTTGTTTCGTCATAGCCTTAATAAATTCATTCGCCAGGAGCGTAGGGTTTTGTTCTATTAAGACACCAGGTGTTCTTTCATTTTTAAGTGTGAAAGATTTCAGTGATTTATCCATTTATCAATGGCCCGTAAAAGCCTGATTGGTAAGGGCTGATTAAAGTTTCACTTTATTTTTTATCTTCTACCCCCTACATAATATACGTATTATTGTTTATAGTTTTTATGAATGCATATAGTCTGAAAATATCGTGACATTGGGATGATTTTCCTTAAATGTTCGATTTATCTTTGTTTGTTTATGAAAATCATTTATTATAATAAATGGTATTCTTCGAGATATTACTTTGAAGGGGTGTTGAAGTGAAAGAAAGTTTTCTATCATATAAAGAAGAAGAAAAGAATGCAAAAATCCTTTTGTGGGTGCTATATGGCATTGTAGTTTCATACCAAATTTTCTACGCAATCGTATTAGAGAATAAATCGCTAACGGATAAGGGACATAGCATACTATGGCAAGTTATTTGCGGAACAGCAATACTCGGTGTGAATGTATACTTAATAAAAAAAGAGAAAGCGAACCTTGTTAAATATGCATGTGTATTTGCATACATAGGAATAGAAATCGTTAATATACTTTCGTATATGCTTTATAATAAGGCGGCATTTGATGGGGGAAATATAATAGAAATTATTCTCATCTTCTTTGTACCTATATTTTTAAATAAAAAATATTTTGTGTTTGTACTTTCAACTATTGTAGGGAAATATATGATTTATTTATTTGTATTAAAGGAAGTAAAAGGATTTATGTTTCTCATTATGTATACACTCGTATTAATAGCGGCATACATCATTTTAAATCGATTTATACAATACCTTTCAGCGGTAAAGGAAAGTATTAAGATTGCTAGTGAATCACAAAAATTAGCAGTAATCGGAAAAATGGCAGCGACAGTGGGACATGAAATTAAAAATCCACTTGCTTCATTAAAAGGGTTTACGCAATTACAACGAGAGAAGCATGGAGAGGACCCTATTTACAAACAGATGATTTTTGAAATAGAAAATATGAATAATATGATAAGTGAATTGATGGAGGTTGCTACATGTAAACCCTCTATTTATAAGAAACATAATATAGGTGAAATTGCATTACAAGCAGTAACAATTCTTCGAGAAAAAATGAATGAATCCAATGTTCAGCTTATTTCTAATATCGAAGAAAAGATATTAGAAGTTGAATGTGATGAGCGGAAAATAAGAGGAGTCTTTCTATATGTCATAAAAAATGCTCTGGAGGCAATGGAGCAAGGTGGCACATTAGAGTTACGGTTAGAAAATAAAGGACAAGATTATGTAATGCTAAGTGTAATCGATAATGGTTACGGTATTAAGAAGGAAAATTTGGCTCGTGTTACAGAATCCTTTTATACAACGAAACAAGATAAAATTGGCCTGGGACTTACGGTAGCACATCGGCTTGTTACTGAGCAGCATCTTGGTGAATTACATATTTCAAGTGAAAGAGATATTGGAACTAGAATAGATATCATGCTCCCGAAACAACGTGGAAATAGTGAAATCCAAGTGGGAGAAAAGCTAGGAGTTACCATATGAATAAAGACGATATATTTAAAAATGAAGAAATGAAGGCACTGAAAATATTTTTAAGTTTATTTTTTATTATATTTTTTGTATACGATCTTGCCTACGAATTTATTGTACCTTTAATAGGAGGTGAGCAAGAAGGAGTAGGACAATTTGAAGATGGTTTAGGTTTATGGCTGTATTTTCTGATGGTGATCTTATTTTGTATTGGAGTATATTTCATGAAATGGAAGAATCCATTTGCAGTGAAGTATATTATACTAATTGGATATAACCTATTAGATTTTATCCATAATTTTATGATTTACTACGGTAGTGATGCTGAGTTTGATGGTGGGAATATAGTAGAAGGATTTTTTATTTTATTTGCCCCACTCTTTGTGAATAAAAGATATTTTTGGTTAGTTCCGAGCATACTTGTTGGAAAATACGCTCTTATAGGAATCATTATTCACTCTTCACTCGTTTTAATCCCGATGGCATTATATAGCGTATTTACTGTCATATGTTGGATTATGTTTTTGCGGTTTCAATCTTACGTTCGTACGCTTGAGATGATGGATAAAGAAATACAACAAACAGAAAAGTTAGCAACTGTTGGAAAAATGGCAACAGTTATTGGCTACAAAATTAGAAGACCTCTAGCGAATTTGAAGAAATTTGTGAATAAGCAAGCAAATAAATATCCAGAGGATAAAATATATAGTGATATTATGAAGCAAGAAGTGGAACGAATTCATACAATCGCTACAGAACTTAGTGGATTTGAGAAATCTAAATCACTAGAATCAGAAATTCATAGTATAGAAGAAATTATCGCTTATGTTATTCGAGTTATGGGGAAGCCTGCTTTAAAGCAAGGAGTTCACATACAAGGTATTTATAGTAAAGACATACCATCGATTACATGCGATGAAAAACGATTAAAACAAGTGTTTTTTAATTTAATTAAAAATGCGATTGAGGCAATGTCAGTTGGCGGAACGATTACGATTAAAGTGACTGTAGAAGATGCAATCATTATTCAAGTTAAGGATGAGGGTTGCGGTATTCCAAAAGACAAAATTCCGAAGCTAAATGAAGCCTTTTACACAACGAAAGAAACGGGAACAGGTTTAGGTTTAGTAGTTACAGAAAAAATTATTAAAGACCACAACGGTAAAATGAGTTTTGAAAGTGAAGTTGGGGTTGGGACGACGGTGAAGGTTATGTTGCCGATACAATAAAAAAGTATTTTTAAAAGGGAAATCACTTACTTGAGAGTGATTTCCCTTTTTATGAATAAAAATTCAAAAGTGTTTACACCATTCGTACAGTATATATAATTTTAAAACTAAAATATGGATATTTTTACAATGATAGTATAAAATGAGCTTGTCTGTTAGTTGTTTTAATTTATTTGTATTTCTATTTGTTGGCCCCATTTATTGGGGCATTTTTTGAAAATGAAATGGATATATATTTGTTATTAAAAATATAGAATACATAGCGTTTATAGTAAAAATAGGATTAATATATGGAAGAGATTTTTTAGATGCTTTTGGAGTACTTCTGTGGATGTTTCGACTATTGGTTCGTCTTCAATTAATTATTTTTGTTGTTCATAGCAAAATAAGAAGCGGTTAGGAAACAAATAAAGCTTAGAATCCAACCAATAGAAGGAGAATAGGGAAGTATAGGTTGTAATACCATCCCGCTAGAAATAAAAAAACTACCGAGTAGACCTAAGAAGATGGGTATCGCAGTAATTTGAGCACAAGTGATACAACTTCCTTTATTACATATATTGTATATTGGTCATAATTTTCTGTATATATTTTTTGAGAAAAAAGGTGGTACAATATATGAATGATACGAGAGAGGATGAACATTAACATATGTACGTTACTGTAACAGAAGCAGCATATAAAAAGATTATGGATACGATTCCAAATGAAGCGAAATATATAAAGTTATTTTACGATAACGAAGGTTGCGGTTGTGTAATGAGCGGAATTATCGATTTAGTAGCTGTAGCAGAAAAAGATGAGCGCGATGTGGATATTGAATCAAGCCAGTTTAGCTTTATCGCAGATCGCACAAAGCTTGTATTTATGGATGATAAGTTAACAGTTGATTGGCATGAAGGTGGAGGAACTTTTCAGCTGAAGAGCCCAAGCCAATTTTATAATCCAAATATGAAGTTACACGTTCGAGTGTAGTAAAG
>Ga0209463_1001887_pt1 | contig 12121 bp, 13 predicted proteins | sample AgamicMgSfrz_FD_187169 | JGI IMG/M metagenome (GOLD analysis project Ga0209463, IMG submission 187169) | Agave microbial communities from Guanajuato, Mexico - Mg.Sf.rz (SPAdes) (version 2) | ecosystem: Host-associated > Plants > Phyllosphere > Phylloplane/Leaf | place: Guanajuato, Mexico... | reverse complement strand
GATAGTTGAGCAAATGAACTATTAGGATAGCGTAAAATAACCCATTTCGTCTCATTTACACGAACGTCCAAGTGTACTTCTTTCACATAAATTGTGTTGTATAGCTTCATTTTTTCGCTCGGAACATCACTTAGTTCATAAATATTATCGCTGCCGCGAACACCTATGTATGCGTGCATTTGTTTCATTTGGTTTTTGTCATACTCAGCCCATGTGCGGATTTGCTCCTCAGTTGCATTCATTAGCAACGTACGTGTTACTTGTTGGTTGCGAAGGTTAACATATGCCTTGCCTCCAGCAAGACCTACCTCTTTTACTAATTCATTCACAAGTTCAATATCAATGTCGAATGCCTCAATTAAGACATTTTCACCTTTTTGAACATCTGTCGAATAGTGAACTAATTTTTTCGCTAACTCTGAATTAGGATTACCAGTCATTAATCATCTCTCCAATTTCATTATAAGATAAGAATATTATACCAATTTATTTTCTTTTAAATCTGTGCTTTTCCTCCGAATTTAGAAAATTAAATCGAAAAATGAGGAAAGTAGCAAATTCAGTGCTAATACAAAACGGAAAAACTTAAAAAAATTAGCGAAAAATGAAATTTAGGACTATCCATAAACCAAATTATGGTTTAATATCAATGTATTGGAAGTAGTATAAAGTGAAGGGGAGTTTATTATGAAAAAAAGACTAAAGGCATCTGTAATGGCAGTAACAGCAGCACTTTTAATTCCTACATCAGCGTTTGCAGCGAGTACTACGGTTTTGTGGGGAGGAAATATTACAGATAACAACACAGGGACCTATACTCCGACAGTCAAAGCAGGCGGAAATACTGTTCAAGCATGTGTCTCTAACAATACAAGCGGAAATACGATTGTAGCAACTATGTATGAAGTGGATGAAAAGTCTAGCTCTAATATGGGTTCAATTAAATTTACTACAACATCTGCTTGCATAAGTAAATCTTTATCTGGATGGAAAGATGGCAGTAACAACAAAGCCGAAATAAGGGTTAAGATAACATCTGCTAAAAAGAAAACCGTATATGTTAGCATAAAGGATATCAAGTAACGAATACAGTCTTTGTCATTTAAACTCCTGAGATTAAACTTCATTAGTAAATAGTGCTAAAACCATTTATACACATAGGTATTTACTTTTAATAAGCTATTAATGAAAAGGGCGTTCTCTTACTATACAAGAGAGCGCTCTTTATAATCTCTAAAACTGGTAAACTAACAACATTAAAGTTGATGTGTTAAAATAGAAAACAAGACAAAAGGAGGAAATTATGTTAATTGATGACCAAATAAAAATTAAGCAAAACATTGAACAACTGGAAGGAATTATAGTTAGTGAACAACAAAAGTTAAAAAGTACCCGAAACACAACTACAATGTTTTTAGGTGCAAGTGGTTTTTTATCATCGGAACTATTGCAGAAATGATAGTTGTTAATATAGAATCCTTACTATTTTACTTTCTGCTGTGTATGTCCTTATGCACTTACCTTGTAACAATCTTTATTTTTTTAAGGGGATACCGAAGATATGAAAAATCTGTTAAAACACGCCTTGAAAAGGTATATCATACAATAAAGGTACAAAAAGATTTATTGAAAAACGAGGAAAGAAATTATGTAAAAAGCATTATTTAAATATGTACATATTCCTTATCTCCACGCTGCATTATAGGGTAAGAAACTACACTTGTTTACTCGCTATTACACAAATTTTTCTTCTTTCGTAAACATATAAAGTTGTTAATCAAATAAAAAAATAGTGATAGAATAGAAAAAAGGAAAAGGAGTAGGAAAAAAATTTGTTTACTGAAAATGAAATGCAAATTAAACGAAACATTAACAAAATGGAAAAATCAATTACGAGCGTAAAAAAGAAATTAAAACGAAACCAAAATACAGCTTCATTAGTTTTAGCTTCAAGCATTTGTTTAATTATTGGAGCCGTTATGCAAATGGTTCTTTCCGATGGTAAATCAACCGTTTTTATTGTTGTTCTATCTCTATCTTTATGTATTTACATTGGGCTAATTTTTAATTTTATGAAACAATACCGAAAGTACGAACAAGCTGCTAAATCCTATATTACAAGCACTTCTCATACTGTAAAAATGCAGCAGGAATTATTAAATGAGGAAGAAAAGTGAATATAGACAAGCAAATAAATATAGAATAGAAAGTAGAGACTAACCAAAAGTGTTCTCCATAATAAGATGGAGAACACTTTTTTATTTATATCTTTATTTATTTTTAAATTCTTAAGAAGTAAACCATATAAACTATATATTAAGCTGAACGATTATTTGAAAGACCTTTTTCTTAAAATGAAACTATACCCAAAACTCATGTAAGATTGTACTTTCGTGAGTTTTTTCACCTTAATAGCATCTTTGACCTATGTCCGGTAAGTTTGCTCAACAAAATTAAAAGCATGATAAGATAATAGAAAGCATAAAAGGAGAATGACATAGAATGACTGAAGTAAAGAATTATTTTAAATACAAGGAAGCAAAGAAATTGAATGATAAGTTTAGAGAAAATCTAAGAGAACAAAATATCGCTCTTCGCATGAGTTATGATATTTGTGAACTTAATAAAGAACACGTAGCAAGACATTCAGTGAGAATTAATCAAAGGAACTTCTTTGGCTTTAAAGTAACAAGTGTTAATCCTCGTATACTCGTACTTGATTATGATTCTTGTCATCTAAAAAAGCAAATTAATGCAAAAGGTATTGTAGATTACCTAATAGAACTAGGTGAAGCTCTTAATTCAAGTGCAGTTATTGTTCAAAACTGGTATTCGGAAATTTCAATACCAGACAATATAGCTGAGATAAAAGATGATTTTAAATTATTTGTTAATGGTTACGATACAAGGGATAAATTTTATTACATAAACCTTAAAGAAAACTTTGTTGAAGATTACTTGGGTTTATATAACGGTGTAAGTAGCTATCTTGAAAGTATAAAAGAAAAAGACAAAACATTTGAATTCACATTTAAATCGCTTAAAAAAGAAAAATTAACATGGAGTTATTATTTTAAAGGCTTTGATGGAGAAATCTTTATAAATGTAGAAGACGATTCGTTTACATTTGACGTACCTTCTTTAGAAATTAAAAGAAAAAATGTTAAACCTGATGATTTGCAAGCCTTAATGGATGAAACATTTGAGGACAGTGAAAACGAAGTGAAAATAAAATCTCTTATTAAGCCACCAAATAAACACTTTCTGAAGTATTTCCATGAAAATGTATTACCAGGTCTTAATTCTTACGACAAGATTGCAGAGCAAGTATTTACGTCATTAATAGAGGATATGGATGCTGAAGAAATTGAAAGTACAATAGCACAATCTCTACCGGTTGAATTAGTTACATTTGGTATTAGTAATGATTATAATTTTATAAAGTTATTTAATGTGTATTTTATACTAGATACACAAAGCATGATAACGGATAAGTACAGTAACTTCCATGTTGCTTTAGCGGTATATGAAGAACTTGTGCTTAGAAGAGTACAGAAAAATTATGAATTAACCGTTGCAGGTATTAAATCTTGGATGTCATCAATTACTCCAAAATAAGTAAGAAAGTAAATACAGAAGCTTATCTCATGCTGAGATAGGCTTTTCTGATTGTCTCCACTGTACAGTGTTAGTGTCTGAAAAGACATTTGTAGTGATTTTTCGTATTTACCTACAAAATGCATTTTGTTTTAAGTGAATTATTCCTTATTAGCAAATAAATGATAAGATAATAGAAAGCATACAAGGAGAATAAATATGAACAAAGTAGAAAAAAAGGTTAACGCATTTGAAACAAAGGAAGCAAAGAAGATTACAAAAAGTTTTAGAATCACACTTAGTGAACACGGCTTTAAGCTTTTTATGAAGTACGAAGCAAAAATGGAATTTGAAAGAGAAGCGCTACATACAATAAAGTTTAATAAACATGACGTTGCTACGTTTAGTGTTAGTTATGTAAATACTAAGGTTTTAGTCCTAAATTTCAACTATTGTGATGCAGTAAACATTACGAATGATAAAGTTAATCTTATTATTAATTATGTAAAAGAATTAGGGAAATCACTCAACTCAAAGATAGTTATTATCCAAAGCGTATATCCAAACGTTATAAATTCTCAAACCAGCATTCCGAAGAATGATATTGTTCTATTAGTGAATGGGTATGGTTCGGCTGATAAATTTTCTTATGTAAATTTACAAGAAAATTTTTTAGAGAATTTTTTAGGTGTGTATCATGGTGTAAATGACTATTTCGAAGAGGTTTATCAAAAAGACCCAACTTTCGAGTACAGCTTTAGCCTAGTCGGAAAGGAAAAAATGATTTGGAGTTATTACTATAAAGGGTATGAAGGGGAAATTAACATTACTCATGGAAGTACATTGACCTTTAGTGTACCTTCTTTAGATATTAAAAAAGAAAATGTTACACTACAGGATTTACAAACCTTCTTAGATGAAACATTTGAAGATAGCGAAAATGAGGTAAAAATACAATCGCTTATCAATCCACCGAATAAACACTTTGTGAGATACTGTCTTAAAGAAGTTTTGCCTGGAGTTAAAGCTTATGAAAAGATTGCAGAACAAGTATTCACGTTACTAATAGAGGACTTAGATGCTGGGGAAATTGAAAGTACGATAGCGGAGGAATATCCTGTGGATATGGTAGTGTTAGGCGGTGCCAACAATTATAAGTTTGTAAAGTTGTTTGGTTTCTACTTCGTTATGGATTTACAACAGCTAAAAGCTGATAAATACACTGATTTCCAGAGTTCTGTGAAGGTGTATGAAGAAGCAATACTTAAACGGGAGCATGAAAACTATATAAAAAAGGTATCTGATTTAAAATATTTGGTATCCTCCATCTCTCCAAAGTAATAAAGAAAGTAAACACAAAAGCTTATCCAATTTTTCTGAGATAAGCTTTTTTTAATAAGGCACTTAATTTAAACAAACAAAGATATAAAAATAGCAATATATTGAATAATGCCGGTCAAAAGATAGATAAATAAAACAATTAACGCCAAGGTCTTCTTTTTAAGTGAAAAATATAACACTATAGAACAGAATAAAAGTACACTAACACTTCGGAAGAAAGCCAACTTACCGAGCCCATAGTCTTCAAAAATGTAACATACGTTAAGAAGGTTAAAGATGATAAAAGTTGTAATGCTTAATTTAAATAAGAATTGCTTGTTCATATGTTCTGCCTTTGTAAGATACATAGTTTCTTTCCTTTGCTGTTTATTTGGTAAAATACTTGTCTGTTCAGTTGTTAATGTTAAAAAGTGCGTAAAGGATATGTAAGTGGTACAAGACAAGCGTTTATCTTACTGTTGTTTGCAAGTAGTTAAAGTCCTACATGTTTCTTTTATATTTTACATTAGTTAGAAGGTAGATAGTAGCAATATTATACAAAATTTTCTGACGAAAAGGGGTTTATTGTTACCTAATTATTTCATCTGCGGTACAATAATGGAAATGACAAAGGAGAAGTGAGGAACATGGTAAAATCATTTTCTAATCCACATGTAAAAAAGATTTTGGGTTCTAAGAAAGCAGAACGTATAACAAACGAGTTTACAGAAAAATTAAAGAATCATGGCACTATTCATTTGACCTGGGAGACAACCTATAGCGGAAATCCTTTAGAAACAGTAATTGAGTTCAACTTGAAAAAAGGAAAGAAATCTAGTGTTTTTTCCATTTCTAGTTCAGAACATGATTTTATGTATCTTACATTTTTGACAGAGCTGCACTTTGTTGATGTAACAGATATCATTCAGTACGTCCAAGAAATAGCAAAAGCCGCAGGATATTTCGTTCTTTTTGTATCATCTAATGAAAAGAAATTGGAGATTCCTATAAAAGATGTTCGGTCAACTCCAATAAGTGAGGAAGACAGGACAGACCGCTTTTATAAAGGATTCGCAACAGAGGGTGACCTTCTTTATATCAATCTTGTGAAAAACTATATGGAGGACATGTTAAGCATCATAAGAGCTCTTGAAGGAGAAATAAAAAAGCAGCAAGAAAAAGAGCCTACCTTCTCATGTGAAATTGCGTATCAAGCAAATAGACAACTACAATATGGGTACTATATAAACGGATTGCAAGATAGGTTTATCCTAACATTTGATAAAGAAATGAGTTTCAGTAATTCGAAATTTGAAGAAAACAAGGTGCTTAACACACCAAATGATATAAAACATGCTTTTAGAGAGCTGATAGAAAAAGCGGAAATCGAAACCAAATTTCCTGCTTTGTTAAATCCACCTAAGAAACATTTTACTCAATTTTTAAATTCAAAACTTAAGCAAGAAAAAGAAGTTATAGACAAATTATTCAACTCTTTAATGGAAACAATAGACCCTAAAGAGATTGAGGAGGAATTTGCACGTAACGCAGAGAATAATTATAAAGAAATTGATAGTGAACAGCACTTCGCCTTTATAAAACTAATGGATTTTTACTTTGTTGTTCAACTTCAGGATTCAGAAGTTGAAAAATTTAATGTGTATGACATTGCCTATTCTTACTATGAGAATGCCGTACTAGATAAGTATAATAAAGACTTTTTGAATGCTACCAAAAACTTCAAAGAAAAATTAAACGCCTTAGAGAAAGTATAAAAAACCGCTCAAGAAGCTATTCTGTTTATGAATAGCTTTTTCTATTTCAAAAGTACTTTGCGATGTATGGCTATATTTCAAAAAGAAAAAAATATTTAGTGGTAAAAAAGGAACAATACCCTATACTTGAAGTTAATTTCCTTAAAATTAATAGTGAAGTACGAACATACATGAACCAAAATAATTTAAAACAAGAACTAAAAAACTTAACTGCTAAACAATAGAGATATAATAGACCGCCTAATCTATACATTTAGAAAGAGCGGTCTTTTTATTATACAAATGGAACTTTAGTTACTTATGTTGTCCTGTATAGTAGTAGCCATCAAATTTAAGATTCAATACAAAAAGCGACCATATAATTAGAACCAGTGTAAAATAGTGAAAACAAGTAAAAGGAGAATTAATTTTATGAATTCAGAATGAATGGAGTATTTCTTATGTACAAAGGAAGCTAAGAAAGCAACCAGAGACTTTAAAAAGATAATTAGGGAAATGGGTTTGCAACTCCGGATTAAAATTGAAAATGAAAATAATCGTAACTACATGATAAATTATTATGAACTGACATTTGTCATAGCTAAAAAATATGAACGATTTGGTAGCAGGTTTCGTATCTCAACAAACTCTAAGAATAATCCTAAATCCTCTAAAAACCAACCCCAAAAGTTGATTGAACATTTTAAATCCGAAACATATATTTCAATATGGTGAATAAGCCCTTTTGACAATAGATAACCTCCTTTTCCAATCTATACTAATTATTTTATCCGATAATTTTAGAGTTACAATTATTTATTATAAAAACAGCAACCTTTGAGATAACAGCCTTTGTTTAAATAAAACATCTAAAATCATGTTAGAATATTAAAAAAGGAGAATGAACATGTCACAAAAATTTATAGATATTTATGAAGGTAATAAAGCAATTGAGAAAGTAGAGGAAAAATTACTACTAGCAGCAAAAAATTTTGGGGCGCTAGTAATCCGTGAACTGAACAAGGAATCCATTAAGTTTACGTTTACCAAAGGTAAAACAAGAAATATATGCCAAATTATGAAATATACACAAACAGAAATTTGGGTAGTTTTTGAGGGTGGGAACATTCCTTCTCTAGCAAAACATATTGTTGAACTTGCAGAAGTTATCGGGAAAGCAGGTAAAGACCTTACAGCTGTTATTATTAAAGCATTGCCTACAATGGATGATAGTGAATTACCTGCAAATAGAATAGTAAAAACAAATGAATACTACCAATACTTTTTAGATGGTAATGGACCTGCTCCGCTGCGCCAAGATGAAAAAGAACCAGACCTCTTTTATATAAACATAAAAGAAAACTATATGGAAAATTTGGATGCTTGCGTAAAAGTTTTAAAGAAAGAGATTAAAGACCTTAAGGAGAAAGATGTAACAGTTACGGAGAGAGGGGATTTAATTTCTACCACCTTTAGACAGGAATATTATTATAAGGGTATTAATAATTCAATTACTTTGGAGTTTGAAAGTGAGACAATATTGTCTGATAAGACTCTTCAAATAGAGGTCGTTGTAAGAGATAGTCAACATTTATCTACTTTACTAAGGGATAACTTTGAACAAATAGTAGCTACAAGTAAATTTAATATATTGCTTGACCCGCCAAAAAAACATTTCAAAGAGGCTCTAACAATTACGTTTAGAAACCAATATGACCTGTTGGATGAAGTGTTTAATTTACTTAGTCATAAATTTAGTCCGGAAGAAATAGAAATTAAATTTGCATCAAATACGCCTGGTCTTTATAAATCAATTAACGTAAGTCAGAGGCACACATTGCTTAGAATTGATAAATTTTATTACATTTTAGATTTTACAAACAAAAATAGTGTAACAGAATTTACCGAAAGCACGAGTGCAATTAACAAATACAAGCAAACTGTACACGAATTACTCTATAAAGAATACACCGAAATGAAAAAGAACTTTGATGAAGAACTTGCTAGTGATTTAGAAGAAGCAGACAGCTTAAGTACACCCTAAAGAAAATACAAGATATAAAAAGCTCTCTTTACCTTGGAGAGCTTTTTTAGTTTTAAATATGTATATAAAGGTCTTTTTGTTAGTTGGCTAATATTTAAGGTGGAATGAAGAAAAGAAGTTTTTTTGCATGATGAAATGAGATGGATGCCTGTGAAGAGGTATTATTTAGCTTTTCTAACTTGTGTATTTGTACTTTGCTCGGAAATATATATTAAGAATATTGTGGAGCAGAAGATTGTGTTGGCTGAGAACGCCCCAAAAGCACAGGTAATAGTGGAGAATAAATCTTATCCAATGTATATGGGTAGTTACTGTTGGAGAGGGTTGGAAAACCAAAGCAAGTGTGTAAATTCATTAGGAGCGGTTAAGTTAGCCAGAAGCAAGAAAGTAATTAGTGTTAATTCGGGGGAGAGACTGAAACTTAATATAGTTAGCCATCTAAAACCTAATGAAACAAGCTTATACTTAGTAAATGGGAATAAAGAGAAGAACGTAATATTAAAAAAGAATGTCTTTAGGGCACCTTTAGAGAAAGGTACCTATTATTACACGTTTGGTGCATGGTGGGAAGCGGACTATAATATTATGTCTTCAGGAAACGCATTCTATCTTTTTGCTCTTACGGTTACCTAATATAGTACAAAATAAGCTTTTATATAAATCTCTAACTCGAACTTATGATAAAATAGAGATATAGAAATAGATAAGCAAAAAAGGAGAAAACTATGAATTTACATGAAACAGAAGAAGAAATGAGAATGGGATTTAAAATATTAACGTTTTTTCAGCATTTTACCGGATTTGTAATTGCTATGAATTTATCTACTCTTCTTTTAGCTTGGTTAAGTTGGAATAAGGATGATAAACATTGGACAGCATCATTTGCCCTTTTATTTGGTATCTTTTCGGCTATTTTATTAGTAGCTGTATACAAGAGACTTGAAAAAGGAGCATTAAAAAACTTAAATATATCAACAAAAAAAGAACTATATGCAAAAATGAGAGAATACAAGAAAATGAAATAATGAATAACCCCCTTATAGAATGCTTTAAGCCTGTAGGGGGGTTATTTTATATAAAATAGGGTATTCAAGAAAAAGACCTATAAGAAAAATTCACATTGAAACAAAAGAAAGTACCAAAAAAAACTAAATTAGGTAGAGATATAGAAGGTGTATCGGCTGGAACAACAGGGCTAACCACTTAGGGGTGTTATTCATGGCTACAAATATTTTAGCTGTCATCATTTCTTTGTTAATTGTTATTAATCTGTATGCCATCAACGAAATAAAACCAAAACACAAAAGAGAAAAATTTGCTATGTACGCTTTTCTCTTTCTCCTTCTTGTCTTACTCATATATAGTCTATAGCAATAAAAGAGGTACCTACTGTTATTAGCTAAGTACCTCTTTTGTTTAAAACAATGAGAAAAGATAAAATGTTTATTGAATAGATTTAAACCAATATTCAACAGCATCCATTGGTTCCTCTCTTGCATGTACGTAATAAACCTTTACATCTTCGGGTTTATAATCTTCAGGTATTTCAAAAGAAAAACGAAACTTTTTTGAAGTTTCCATATCAAACACTTGTAAGTTGTTTTGTTTAGATTTAAAGTCTTTAAATGCATCTTTTACGTCCGCTTCTAAATAACTCCAATCTAAGTCTTTATAATCTTCAATTCTATTTCGTTCAACTTTTCTTATTTTTGTGTTGTTTGGCGTATCGAAAGCGATAAAATCTGTAGGGAAACGATAATTATCAAGTCGTTTATCCCACTTACCCGTTATAGTATATGTATTTCCTTCTTGCCTCACTGAAAACGTAATGTCACTTGGTTTTAGATGGTACCAAGAGTTATAGCCTATATATCCAAAGAATGAAAGAAGGATTAGTAATGGAATTAAGAATAAAGAAAAAACAATTCGTTTTTGTTTCCTAAAGCGAATGGCTATTAAACAGATAATTAAAAAGAGAATAGGGATAATAATATGCATAAAGTGACTCCTTAATTAAATTTAACAACGTCTATTATAACAAAAAATTCAACAAAGGGGTTTGTCTTCAAGAGAAAAGGAAAATTAATCCGCTTATTTTAAAGTATAAGTAGAATTTCATTGTATTTAATTGTTTTAATATTTCAAATACATAAAAAAGCAGGGAATGTTTATTTAACATAAGCCCTGCTTTTTTTAAAAACTATCTTGTTAGTATCTTTAACAATTACTTCTTTTGTTTAGGGATGATAGTATGCTTTTCTAAGAACTTTGTATCAAAGTGTCCAGATACAAATTCAGGATGCTTTAACAACTCTAAGTGGAAAGGAATAGTTGTATTAATACCATCTATTACAAATTCATTTAGAGCTCGTTTCATACGTTGTAAAGCTTCGTCACGGTCTTTTCCATGCACGATAAGTTTTGCTACCATTGAGTCGTAAAAAGGCGATACAGTGTATCCTGGGTAACATGAGCTATCTACACGAACACCATTCCCACCCGGAGGAAGATACATATGAATCGTTCCTGGAGAAGGCATAAAGTTTTTAGCTGGATTTTCTGCATTAATACGGCACTCAATAGCATGACCTGTAATAGTGATGTCTTCTTGTCTAATTGTTAACTCTTGACCGAACGCAACTGAGATTTGTTCTTTAATTAAATCAATGCCTGTTACCATTTCAGTTACTGGGTGCTCTACTTGAATACGAGTGTTCATCTCCATAAAGTAGAAGTCACCATTCTTATCTAAAAGGAACTCAACTGTTCCAGCTCCACAGTAGTTAACGGCTTGTGCTGCTTGAACTGCTGCTTGTCCCATACGTTGACGTAGTTCTTCATTTAAAGCAGGGGATGGAGATTCCTCAACTAGTTTTTGGTGGCGACGTTGAATAGAACAATCACGTTCACCTAAGTGAATTACATTACCGTGTTGGTCTCCAAGAACTTGTATTTCAACGTGACGAGGTTCTTCTACGTATTTCTCAATGTATACACCCGCATTACCAAACGCAGCCTCAGCTTCTTTTTGTGCCTGCACAACTGACTTTTCTAATTCATCTACACTATTAGCAACACGCATACCTTTACCACCACCGCCAGCTGTAGCTTTAATGATAACAGGGTATTTTACTTCTTCAGCAATAGCAAGTGCTTCTTTCATATCTTTTACAATGTCTTTTGTTCCCGGCACAATTGGAACACCAGCATCTTTCATTGTAGAACGAGCGGTATTTTTATCACCCATTTTACGAATAGCATCTGAAGAAGGACCAATAAACGTAATATTAAATTCTTTACATTTATCCGCAAATTCAGCGTTCTCAGATAAGAAACCGAATCCTGGGTGAATAGCATCTACGCCCGTAAGCGTAGCAATGCTAATAATGTTGTTCATGTTTAAGTA
>Ga0209463_1001885_pt1 | contig 12136 bp, 13 predicted proteins | sample AgamicMgSfrz_FD_187169 | JGI IMG/M metagenome (GOLD analysis project Ga0209463, IMG submission 187169) | Agave microbial communities from Guanajuato, Mexico - Mg.Sf.rz (SPAdes) (version 2) | ecosystem: Host-associated > Plants > Phyllosphere > Phylloplane/Leaf | place: Guanajuato, Mexico... | reverse complement strand
ATTATCGCACCTCATTTTTGATTAATGTTTAAAGTGACGAATTCCTGTAAACACCATCGTAATCCCATATTCATCAGCTTTCTTGATTGAATCCTCGTCTTTAACAGATCCACCAGGCTGAATGATTGCCGTGACGCCCGCTTTCGCTGCCGCTTCTACAGTATCATCCATCGGGAAGAAAGCATCTGATGCCAATGCACTTCCTGTTGCTCTTTCCCCAGCTTGTTCCAAAGCAATTTTTGCAGCTCCCACGCGGTTCATTTGTCCTGCGCCAACACCTAATGTCATTTGATCGTTACAAACCACAATTGCATTCGACTTGACATGTTTCACGATTTTCCAGCCAAGTTCCATGGCTTTCCACTCTTCAGGGGTAGGCTCACGTTTCGTTGCCACTTTTACCTCTGCATCCTTTAAGCTATGTGCATCCTGATCTTGAATAAGCAATCCGCCTTCGATGGATGTCAATTTACGTTCAGGCTTTTTAACCGCGTCGAAATCGATCGTTAATAAACGAAGGTTTTTCTTGCTTGTCAATACTTCCACTGCCTCTTGTGTAAACCCAGGCGCAATGATGATTTCAAGGAAGATTTCATGAAGCTTTTCCGCAGTAGCCTTATCAACTTCACGGTTCAAGGCGATGATCCCACCGAAAATGGAAGTGGCATCTGCCTCATATGCTTTTTCATATGCTTCCAAAATGGTCGCACCGACACCGACGCCGCAAGGATTCATATGTTTGACTGCAACTGCAGCCGGCTCATTGAATTCTTTAACGATTTGAAGTGCCGCATCAGCATCATTAATGTTGTTGTAGGAAAGTTCTTTTCCATGTAATTGATTCGCTTCTGCAATTGAGAAAACGGAACCAAGCGGTTTTTTATAGAATGCGGCTTTTTGATGTGGATTTTCCCCATAACGAAGCGACTGTTTCAATTCATAGGTAACAGTCAATGATTCAGGATTTTCTTCATCGGCAAGCTCTGTCATATACTCTGAAATAACGGCATCATATGCTGCTGTATGACGGAAAACTTTTGCTGCCAGGCGGCGATTCGTGGTTTTTGATACCCCGCCGTTTTGTTTCAGCTCAGCCAATACGGTAGGATAATCATTGGAATCAACGATAACAGTCACATATTCGTGGTTTTTAGCAGAAGAACGAAGCATTGTCGGTCCACCGATATCGATGTTTTCAATAGCATCTTCCACAGTGACTTCCGGTTTGGAAATAGTCGCCTGGAATGGATATAGGTTCACGCAGACAAGTTGAATGGGTTCAATATTATGTTCCGCAAGCTGTGCTGCGTGACTTTTGTCATCATGTTTTGCCAACACTGCTCCATGGACATTCGGGTGAAGCGTTTTAACACGTCCATCCAATATTTCAGGGAAACCGGTGACGTCACTGATTCCAATTACCTCAATACCATTATCCTGCAGCGTTTTTTTGGTACCGCCTGTAGAAATGATTTCAAAACCTGCTTCAATTAATCCTTGAGCAAATTCTACGATACCTGTTTTATCCGATACACTAATTAATGCACGTTTCTTCATGTTATGTTGGTCCCTCCATTAAGTAAGTTTCTTGTGGCATAGCTCCTGCAAAACTGACGGATACAGGTCATGCTCCATTTCCTGAATCCTTTTTTGAAGGATGTCTTTCGTATCCCCCTCAAGAATTGGCACTGCTTTTTGGGCAATGACCGGTCCTGTGTCCATTCCATCATCCACATAATGAACCGTTACCCCCGTTTCCTTCACTCCGGCGCCAAAAGCCTGGCCAATTGCATCCTTGCCTGGAAAACTAGGCAGAAGTGAAGGGTGGATATTCACGATCCTCTGTGAATACTTTTGTAATAATGTCGGTCCGATCAAACGCATATAACCAGCCAGAATGATAAATTCTATCTCATATTGGCGAAGTTTTTCCAGGATTTCCGATTCATACTCAGTCTTGTTAGAGTAATTTTTTGCTGAAAAGGAGAAAGAATCAATGTTCTCAAGCTTGGCTCTCTCAAGCACATATGCGTCTTCACGATCGCAAACGACAAGGCAGATTTCCGCCTCCAACTTTCCACTTTTTATTGCTTCAGCAATTGATTGAAAATTACTACCGTTACCTGATGCAAAGACAGCAAGGCGTTTCATTATTTGAACGACACTCCATTTCCATCCACAACCGTCCCAATAACTGAGGCTTCTTCACCGCAAGACCGTAGGTGGGCTAGCACATCGGATGCCACTTCTTTTTTCACGATAGCCGTCATTCCAACTCCCATATTGAAGATATTGAACATTTCCTCTTTTACAAGGTTCCCTTTTTCTTCAAGGAATGAGAATATAGTTGGAATTTCCCAGCTTCCAAGCTCGATTTCAACACCGCATCCTTCAGGAAGAATACGCGGAATATTCTCGATGAATCCTCCACCGGTGATATGGGCAAGACCATTAACCTCAAATTTTTCCAACGTCGATAAAACGGATTTTACATAGATTTTTGTCGGCTTTAATAATTCCTCTCCCAACTTGCAATCCAGTTCCGGTACGAAGTCATGAAGCCCCATGCCTGAGTCCTCAAGAAGGATTTTACGAACAAGGGAATACCCATTACTGTGGATGCCGCTTGAAGCGAGTCCAATAACGACGTCACCAGCCGAGATAGCTTCACCAGTAATAAGACGTGATTTTTCAACGGCACCTACAGTAAAGCCTGCCACATCGTATTCTTCCGTCTCGTACATGCCTGGCATTTCAGCCGTTTCTCCGCCGATTAAAGCACAGCCCGCCTGCTCACAGCCATCTGCAATTCCTTTGACGATCATTTCAATTCGTTCAGGATCTGCTTTACCGCAGGCAATATAATCTAAAAAGTATAAAGGTGCAGCACCTTGAACGACAACATCATTGACGCACATAGCTACACAATCCACTCCAATTGTATCGTGTTTATCCATCATGAACGCTAACAAAAGTTTTGTACCCACTCCATCCGTACCAGAAATGAGCACAGGTTCTTTAAGGTTCAAGGAAGATAAATCAAACATGCCGCCGAAACCGCCCAGACCATTCATTACTTCTGGACGAAATGTGCGCTTTACATGTTTTTTCATTCGATTTACCGCTTCATAACCAGCCTCAATATCCACACCAGCCTGTTTATATGCATTAGCCATTTGAAATCCTCCTCCGAAAATCAATCATCATTGCCGACTTGATTAACATTTTGTTTTTTCTCGTTCGTATTCAAAAATTTCAGTCGGATAATTTCCGGTGAAACAAGCTAGGCATGAACCGCGCGTTTCTCCAGGAAACGGTCGTCCAATTGCTTCGACCATACCTTCGACACTTAAAAAAGTTAAGGAATCAGCTTCAATGATTTCCCTTATTTCCTCCACCGATTTTGAGCTTGCAATCAGTTCTTCCTTTTTAGACGTGTCTATGCCATAAAAACATGGATTCTTGATCGGTGGTGAGCTGATTACTACATGCACTTCTTTCGCTCCGGCATCTTTTAACATGCGTACAATCCTTCTGCTCGTTGTCCCACGGACGATTGAATCATCAACCATTATGACCCGCTTGCCTTCCACTACCCCTCTTACAGGTGATAGTTTCATCTTTACGCCTTGTTCACGAAGACTTTGTGATGGCTGAATGAAAGTCCGTCCAACATAACGATTCTTTATTAAGCCCATTTCATAAGGAATGCCTGCAGCTTCAGCATAGCCAATCGCTGCCGAGATGCTGGAATCAGGTACACCTGTAACTACGTCTGCTTCAATTTTGGTTTCGAGTGCCATTTGCTTACCAAGGTTTTTCCGTGCCGTATGAACATTGATACCATCAATGTTGCTATCCGGACGGGAAAAATACACGTACTCCATCGTGCACATTGCCTGTTGGCTGGAAAGCGAAAAGTATTCGGATGTGATTCCCTCATCATTAATGACAACGAGTTCACCCGGCTCAATATCCCGGATGAATTCTGCACCTACAATATCAAGTGCACATGTTTCAGATGCAGCGAAATATGCATCGCCTATTTTCCCCAAGGAAAGTGGACGGAAGCCATGCGGATCTCTTGCCATGATCATTTGGGTTTCGGTCATGATGACAAAGGCATAGGCTCCCTTTAGCATACTTAAACTGTTCTTCACAGAATCTCTTACATCCGAGTAGCCGGAGCGTTTAATCAGATGTGCCAGAACTTCCGTATCAGAGGTCGTTTGAAAAATGCTTCCTTGTCCTTCAAGCTGTGCTTTTAATTGATGGGCATTGACGATATTCCCATTATGGGCAAGGGCCAGCCCTCCTGTATGAGAATTGAACAGGAAAGGCTGAACATTTTGATAACCGCCGCCGCCTGCCGTTGTATAACGGACATGGCCTATTGCCGCTTTACCGCTACCGGAAAGTGCCTGCATTTTTTCCGCAGTGAATATCTCTGTGACAAGTCCTTCGCCCTTAGAGATGGACATCTGCTCACCATCCGTCACGACGATGCCCGCTCCCTCTTGACCACGATGCTGCAAGCTATGCAAACCGTAGTAAGCAAGCTGCGCTGCATCGGGATGTCCCCAGACTCCAACAACACCACACTCTTCGTTTAGGCTTCTTATTTCAGCAAGCATGGTATGGCTCCCTTCCAAGCTGTTTGTAAATCTTCAACGTCCGCTTCCAATACTTTGCTATCACTTGTTGCCACGACTAATTTATTATCAGCCGTTACTGAGCCTATGCAAATCGCATCTTCAACAAGAGCTTCAAATGACGCTTGATTTTCAGGATTGATGGACAGTAAGAATCGTGATTGCGTTTCACTGAATAATTCAGATACAGGTTCCCCGGATATATTCACTTTTGCCCCTAGTTTGCTTGCCCCGAATAAAGATTCAGCTAAAGCCACTGCCAAACCGCCTTCCGAAAGGTCATGGGCTGATGCAACAAGTCCTTTTTGAATTGCTGTCAGAATTTGCTGCTGACGTTTTTGTTCAAGGTCCAAATCAAGTTCTGGAGCGCGTCCAAAGATTTTACCCTCGAGCATTTTCTGTAATTCACTGCCTCCGAATTCCACTTTCGCTTCACCGACCACGTAAATCAAATCGGATTCATTTTTAAATGTTTGTGTTGTGATGTGCTTAAGGTCATTGACTAGACCAACCATTCCAACTACAGGCGTCGGATAAATCGCTTCACCATTCGTTTCATTATAAAGGGAAACATTTCCGCCGATTACAGGAGTACTTAAGCTTCTGCAAGCTTCACTCATACCGTCTGCCGCTTTTTCCAGTTGCCAGAATATTTCTGGTTTTTCTGGATTCCCAAAATTCAAGCAATCCGTAATCGCTAAAGGTTCCGCACCCGAGCAAATGATGTTACGTGCTGCTTCAGCCACTGCGATTTTGCCGCCTGTTTCAGGATCTAAATAAATAAAGCGGGAGTTACAATCCGTCGTCATGGCAAGAGCTTTATTCGTACCACGTACACGCACTACCGCTGCATCCGATCCAGGTGAGACGACTGTATTCGTGCGGACCATGTAATCATACTGGTCGTAGACCCATTCCTTACTCGATATTGTCGGTTGCTTCAATAGTGATACCAATGTTTCTTTATAATCTTCAATGACTGGCACTTCTGCCGTCATGCTTTGGAAGTCACGGAAATATTGCGGCTCTGCAGATGGCTTGTGATAAATAGGTGCTTCTTCAGCCAATGCATCAACCGGAACCTCAGCAACGATTTCACCTTGATGGGAAAGTGTTAGATTTTTATCATCCGTTACTTCACCAACAGCAACCGCTTCTAGGTCATATTTCGTAAACAAGTCGACGATTTCCTGTTCGCGTCCTTTAGTGACAACGATCAGCATCCGCTCTTGTGATTCAGAAAGCATCATTTCATATGCTGTCATTCCCGTTTCACGCTGCGGTACCAAATCCAGGTTCATTTTTATTCCTGAGCCAGCTTTACTCGCCATCTCGGCAGATGAGCTTGTAAGACCTGCTGCTCCCATATCCTGAATGCCAACAAGGGCATCATTTTGAATCAATTCAAGGCATGCTTCCAAAAGCAGTTTCTCCATGAATGGATCGCCTACTTGTACGGCAGGCCGTTTCTCTTCCGAAGACTCTGATAGCTCTTCAGATGCAAATGTCGCTCCATGAATGCCATCACGTCCAGTTTTGGCACCCACATACATCACTGTGTTGCCCACTCCATGCGCTTGGCCTTTTTTAATGTCCTTATGATCGATTAAACCGACACACATTGCATTGACAAGAGGATTTCCTTCATACGATGGATCAAATTGAATTTCTCCGCCGACAGTTGGAATTCCGATACAATTACCGTATCCTGCAATCCCTGCAACCACTTCTTTAAATAAATATTTCACGCGATCATTGTCTAGCTCACCGAAGCGAAGTGAGTTCAACATCGCGATCGGACGGGCTCCCATGGAGAAAACATCACGGATAATTCCGCCGACACCGGTAGCAGCACCTTGATAAGGCTCTATTGCCGAAGGGTGGTTATGACTTTCAATTTTAAAAACGACAGCCTGATCGTCACCGATATCAACGATACCTGCTCCTTCACCAGGACCTTGCAGCACTTTCTCCCCTGTAATCGGGAATTTCCTTAAGATGGGTTTTGAATTTTTGTAGGAACAATGCTCTGACCACATAACCGAAAACAAACCAGTTTCCGTATAATTCGGCAGTCTGCCTAAGATTTTCTCCACCATTGCAAATTCATCATCGGATAGTCCCATTGTTGCGTACAATCGATCCGATTTAATTTTTTCCGGACTTGGTTCAAGCTGTAATAACATGTGATTCCCTCCAGTTTTTTACGATGGATTGAAAAATCTTTAAGCCGTCTTTACTGCCAAGCAGCGAATCAACAGCACGTTCGGGATGAGGCATCATTCCGAGGACATTTCCTTGTTCATTTGTAATTCCCGCTATTTGCTCCAAGCTTCCGTTTGGATTTTCACCATCATACGTGAACAAGATGCGGTTATTTTGTTTTAATTCAGCCAATGTTTCATCATCGCAGTAGTAATTCCCTTCACCATGTGCCACAGGGATCGTAATCGTTTCATTTAATTCATATCCTGTCGTGAACATCGATTGGTTATTTTCAACCTTCAGTCCTACATTGCGGCAAATGAATTTCAAGCCTTCATTACGGCGCATCGCTCCAGGTAAAAGTCCTGCTTCAAGTAAAATCTGAAAACCATTGCAGACACCCAAGACAGGCTTTCCTGCTTGTGCCGCTTTTACGACTTCAGCCATCACATTCGAAAAGCGTGCAATTGCTCCAGAGCGTAAATAGTCTCCATAAGAGAAACCTCCAGGAAGGAGAATCCCATCATACTGATCTAGATTGTCTGTAGAGTGCCAAACATACTCCACTTCTTCCCCCAGTGCATCCTTTATCGCATGGTACATATCGACATCACAGTTGGAGCCAGGGAAAACTATGACAGCAAATTTCATTGGGTGATAACCTCCTCAACATCATAACGGTAAGCTTCAATTACCGTATTGGCCAATAGTTTTTCACACATTTCCTTCACAAGTTGATCTAAATCACGATCCGTATCCTTAATTGTAAGTTCAATGTATTTCCCCACTCGAACATCACTAACTTCGTTATATGTCAAGCTATGAAGTGATTGTTGCACTGCTGCTCCCTGTGGATCTAATACACTTTCGCGTAGTGTGATATATACCTTAACCTTATACATGTTGAGTGCCCTCCAACTTTGCTAGTATTTTTTCGTAAGCATCTGTTAAACTTCCTAAATCACGGCGGAATACATCTTTGTCTAATTTTTCGTTCGTGTTAATATCCCATAATCGGCAGGTATCAGGTGAAATTTCATCTGCCAGCAGAATGTCTCCATTCGGGGTTTTGCCGAACTCTAATTTAAAATCAATCAATTTAATGTCCAACTCTTTAAAGAAAGACGTTAAGACGATACTGATTTCTTGTGCCTTTTCTTTTAAAATCGCTACATCTTCCTTGCTTGCAAGTTCCAATTCTTCAATATGGTCTTCCGTTAACAGAGGATCGCCGAGCTCGTCGTCTTTATAGTAAAACTCAATCAGCGTTTTCTTGAGCGGCTGGCCTTCTTCAATGCCAGTCCTTTTAGAAAAACTGCCGGCAGCCGTATTTCTGACAACGACTTCTAGCGGAATGATGGATACCCTTTTGACTAGCTGCTCCCGTTCGGAAAGCATTTCAATAAAATGGGACGGGATATTCTCTTGGGCAAGCTTTGAAAATAGTAAGCTAGTAATTTGATTATTCAACTTACCCTTTCCGGCAATCTCTGACTTCTTCTCACCATTGAATGCTGTTGCCGAATCCTTGTATTCCACCCATACTATTTCACTGTTGTCCGTTGCAAATATCTGTTTCGCTTTTCCTTCATACAACAATTCTCGTTTTTCCATCTGTCCAGACCCCCACATTGTGAATATTATGAATCTTCCTGCCATTGATCAGGCTTGGCAAACATATCACCATTAAAGGTACCATGTTTGCCGCCTTCACTTTTATAAACCTAAACGATCAAAGATTACATCAACATTTTTCAGGTGATGTGTAGGATCGAAACAATCATCAAGTTCTTCTTTCGTAAGCAAGCTTGTGATTTTATCATCCTTTTCGATCAGGCTTCTGAATGGAACCTGAAGCTCCCATGCTTCCATCGCTTTCGGCTGAACCGTATCATAAGCTTCTTCACGGACAAGTCCTTTATCGATAAGGGATAGCAGCACACGTTGTGAGAAAATCAATCCCAGCGTACGATCCATATTGCGTTTCATATTTTCTGGATAAACGGTCAAGTTCTTCACTATGTTGCTGAAACGGTTCAGCATATAGTTTAATGCGATCGTTGCATCCGGCAAGATGATGCGCTCAGCAGAAGAATGCGAAATGTCACGTTCATGCCATAATGGCACATTCTCATATGCTGTCATCATGTAACCGCGGATTACACGAGCCATACCCGTCATATTTTCAGAACCGATTGGATTCCGTTTATGAGGCATTGCCGAAGATCCTTTTTGTCCTTTTGCAAAGAATTCTTCCACTTCGCGTGTTTCACTTTTTTGCAAGCCGCGAATTTCCACTGCAAACTTTTCAATAGATGTCGCAATTAAAGCCAATGTACTCATATAATGTGCATGGCGATCGCGTTGCAATGTTTGTGTTGAGATTGGCGCTGCTTCAAGGCCAAGCTTTTCACAAACGAATTTTTCAACGAACGGGTCGATGTTTGCGTAAGTTCCGACAGCCCCAGAGATTTTCCCAACCTCTATGTTCTTTCTTGCTTCTTCAAAACGTTCGACATTGCGTTTCATTTCTTGATACCAAAGTGCCAGTTTCAACCCAAAAGTGGTCGGTTCCGCATGAACTCCATGTGTACGTCCCATTTGAACCGTGTATTTATGTTCTTTCGCTTTATTTTTCAGGATCTCCACGAAGTTATTTAAATCCTTGGCAAGGATCTCATTCGCCTGCTTTATCACATATGAAAGAGCTGTATCCACCACATCAGTGGAAGTCAGTCCGTAATGGACCCATTTCCGTTCTTCACCCAACGTTTCGGAAACCGCACGTGTAAAAGCAACAACATCATGGCGTGTATCTTTTTCGATTTCATTGATACGGTCGACATCGAATGTAGCATTTTCGCGAAGAAGCTTCACATCTTCTTTTGGAATGACACCTAGCTCAGACCATGCTTCACAAGCTAAGATTTCAACTTCCAACCACGCATTAAAGCGGTTCTTTTCTGTCCAAATGTTTCCCATCTCTGGGCGGGTATAACGTTCAATCATTTTACTTCCTCCGTTTCAACCTGTTGATTCCATATTTTGCTTCGATCACTTTCCAAAAGAGCTTCCTCAATCGTTGGACGTAAAATATTCACATGACCCATTTTCCGCTTAAGCTTGGCTTCTTTCTTACCGTAAAGGTGAACCTTCCAATCTGAAAGCGTCGGAATTTCATCCATCAAGGGTTCGATATGCTCACCAAGGATGTTTATCATTACCACAGGCTTCAATAACGCCGTATTTCCGAGTGGCCAATTGCAGACAGCCCTTATATGCTGTTCAAATTGTGAAGTCTCACATGCCTCCATTGTATAATGGCCTGAGTTATGTGGTCTTGGCGCTAATTCATTAATGATGATATCATCCTGAGCGGTTAAAAACATCTCGACTGCCAATGTCCCCACCAAATCAAGTTTCTCTGCAAGCTGCAAAGCTTCATCAATAGCTTTCCGTTCAGCTTGGATACTGATACGGGCCGGAACAATGCTTTTATGAAGAATGTTTTCAATATGAATGTTTTCCGCAATCGGAAAATGACTTGTCTCGCCATCAGCCTTACGCGTCACGATGATGGATATTTCTTTTACGAAAGGAATCCAGGCTTCCAGCACACATATACCTGTTTTGAGCAGGGGTTCAGCCTTTTTGATATCGGCTTCTTCCTTAATGACCAACTGCCCTTTTCCATCATAACCGCCCCGCGTCGTTTTTAACACACTAGGGTACCCTAATTTCTCTATATGAAGGTAAATTTCTGAAATATCCTGTATTTCCTGATATGGAGCAACGGAAGCTCCTGCATCGGATATGGCTTTTTTTTCTGTCAATCTATCCTGTGTCAACTTTAATAATTCTGAGCCCTGTGGAAGAAATGCATGTTGCTTTAACCAATCCAAGGCTTCTGAACTGATATTTTCAAACTCGTATGTTATGACATCACTGACGTCAGCTAACCTTTTCAATGATTCGATATCATCATAAGCACCAATGATTTCAATATCCGCCACTTGAGCACATGGGCCTTCTGCAGTCGGCTCAAGGACCGCTATCTTAAAGCCCGATGCCTTAGCTGACAAGGCCATCATCCTGCCCAATTGCCCACCGCCGATAATTCCAATGGTCTGTCCCGGTAATATGATTGTATTATTTAAGTTGTTCACTGCTCTGTAACACCTTTTCTCTGGTTTCGTCTCGTAAAGCCTCTAGCCTATCAGCAATGTTAGAATCAAAAGCCGCTAACATTTGAGCCGCTAACAAACCGGCATTGACTGCGCCGGCTTTTCCGATCGCAACCGTTGCAACCGGTACGCCACCAGGCATTTGAACAATCGATAATAACGAATCCATCCCATTTAATGCCTTCGACTGTATTGGCACGCCAATCACAGGGACAATCGTTTTAGCGGCGGTCATACCTGGTAGATGTGCAGCCCCGCCTGCTCCGGCAATAATCACTTTAATATCTCTATCTTTTGCACTCTCTGCATATTCAAATAATAAATCCGGCGTCCGGTGGGCGGAAACGACTCTTTTTTCATAGGGGATCTCAAGCTGTTCCAATGATTCACAAGCGTACTTCATCGTTTCCCAATCCGAGACACTACCCATAATAACCCCAACTTGCGGTTTCATATCATCTTTCCCTCCAACACTCATATTATGGCGTCCCGAGTATGCAGACAGACGCTTATCATTTATCTATAACATTTTAAATTAAAAAACCGGACAGGTTGCTTCCTCATCGAGAAAGCAACCTGTCCGGAAAAGAAAGCCCTTTTGGAAATACAAAAAGACTTGGCTAGTTTCCGAAATAGTCAGATGCTTTTCTCATAGTCCGATGATTTACGGTCATCAGGTAGAAACTTTTGGGCCATATCCCCATGATTATATGAGATGTATTAATGTAACTTCATCTTACCTTCCGGCCATTTTAATGTCAAGTTAAAATCGAATATTTTTACGTGATATTAATTAATCGTTCGTGTTTTAGTCAATTAGCTTTGCTTCGAATACAATTTTTCGATTAACTGGCACATAATGGACTTTGCCATTCTCAATTCTCTCGGCAAAGATAGGCTCTTCTGTTCGCCTTACGGGAAAGTAACCTGCCGCTTTAATTCGATCTAAACATGCATCGATCGTCTCGCCCTCGATAACTTCAAACTTTTCCTTACTCTTTTTACTCACAATACCGATCCCTTCATGGTTCTATATTTGTCAGCCTTCTTCCTTACCCATCCAACTTGCATATTATCAATTAAATTCTTCCTAGT
>Ga0209463_1001882_pt1 | contig 12151 bp, 10 predicted proteins | sample AgamicMgSfrz_FD_187169 | JGI IMG/M metagenome (GOLD analysis project Ga0209463, IMG submission 187169) | Agave microbial communities from Guanajuato, Mexico - Mg.Sf.rz (SPAdes) (version 2) | ecosystem: Host-associated > Plants > Phyllosphere > Phylloplane/Leaf | place: Guanajuato, Mexico... | reverse complement strand
ATGTAGAGCCATTAACTTTTCATGCAGATCATGAATTTAAGCAAAAAGTAGTTCAAATGGCAGCGGAAGCTGGTATGAGACAGGAAGAATTCTTATTGCAAGCTGTAAAATCTTATATAACAAATTTAAAAAAACACTAAATCTACTACTTATTAAAAGAAGCGTAGAAATAAGATCATAGATGCCTTAGATCGTATGGGCCGCAATTATGATGAGGTAATTTCAGAATGGAAGTATATAACAAGAGAATTACAAGCTGACATCGTAGTTTTAGAAAATGAAACCCTGTTTGATAGCCGGCAGTTTCGTGAAATGGGGGATATGGGCAGATTAATGGAGGATCAATTTTTATCTTTACTTTCTTATGTTGCAGATCAAGAGCGGAAAAAAATCCATCAGCGACAAGCAGAAGGGATTGCAGTTGCTAAATCTCAAGGTAAGCATTTAGGGCGCCCTCCATTTAACCTTTCAGCATTAAGTCACAAGCAACTAATTATAATAGAAGAAACTTATGAAAAATGGAAAAAAAGAGAAATGACTAGCGTTAGATTTATGGAAATATTAGGACTTAAGAAGAATACTTTTTATAAGATACTAAAAGAATATGAAGAGAACAAATTAAACCCTAAATAAATCATATGAGCCGAATATTCATAGTACATAGTAATGTCTTCCTAGTATCGCAGTTAATAATCCAGCTTTAATAGCTTGGAATTAAAGTACTAAAACAAACATTAGTATTTTCTTATCTTGTAAAAATATGTGACGTTATTCTAAAATTAAAAAGAACTTGCAGAAATCAATACAAGTTCTTTTTAATTATAAGAATTAATAGTTATATTATTTTTCTTTCTAAGAAATCCATTTAGTTATTTCGTATAAATAATTTTGTACTTTTTCTCCTTTTAGTTAAAATACACTTATTGAGAAACTACTTCTTCTGAATTAAAATCTGTAGTCTTTGTTTCATCAATTTTTTGTTGGATTTCCTTTAAAGCTTCAGCATAATTTTGTTTACCCGCTATATTTTTTATCTTTTTTCTATTGTTCTCTGATAGTTTATTATTATATATAACAATCATTTTTTCGTCTTCTATAATATTCCCATAATCATCGAATTCAATATGCGTATTAAAGCTAGCCGTTTTATCAAATCCAGGATTTAATTTTTCAGGGATGAAAGTAGTATCCGGAACTCCATTATCTTGTTTTAAATACACAAAGTAATATTTATTTTGACTTTCAACTACACTCTTAACTTCACTCTTAACCTCATTTGTACCAGATAAGCTTTGTTCTTCAAACACATTCTTTCCTCCATCCTTCAGAAGAAGATATCCACCGAAAAATAGAATACTTAAAAATACAAAACAACTTAATAAAACTATTTGTTTTTTTTGCAACAAATATATCCACCCTTTACTATATTTAACTTACTTCCCTAGTATCATTAACTTAGTAATTTTACGTTCTTTTGCAATCAATAAAATACTAATTAATAAAATATCACAAATTGCTAATCCTAAACTAATTTTAAATAATAACCATCTATCATTAGAAATGAAAAAACAAACCATAAAGGAAAATTGCCAAAATACCAATAAAGCGAGATAAACCACGTTATGTTTTTCAAAAAAACTGTATCCAAAAACCCATTGTAATGCAAGTATTTGTTTAAACATCTCTAAATAATATATAGCAGAAAAGAAAAGTAACACAGCAGAAAGAACTAAAAATAGTGTACAACTAATTATAGTTAATTGAAGTTTTTCTGTATCATTTGATATCTTTTGCTCAACAAGTGAGTATGCAATAGATACAGGACTCCAAATATTATCAAAATTATACTTTTCAATTGTTCTTTTTGTTTTCTTAAAAGGAAACTCATTATCTCCATTTTTGGTATAATAGCCATAACCCATGGCAATTGAACTGGATGTATACATCGGCTCAAACTCATGCGTCAAAACCACCACTATTGGATCAATAATTTGATAATTCGTATCTACAGCCATTTGAGTAGTAAATGTAAAATAAGATTGTTCATTTTTTACATATAGTATCTTTATTTGTACTGAGTCAGGATTCTCATGATTTAGCATCATGGAATAATCTTTTTTTATTGTTGTTTTGATATCTTCTTGATTTGCTTCATATCTTTTAGGCACTAAAACCGTTATTTCAGATTTATTAGGTATTGGTAACTGTAACTTTTCACCATCAATTCCGTATACAGGATTGATTGATAAATAATTTCTATTAATAACGATTTGTTTTCCTTCCATTCCCCAAGGGTTAGGATTTAACTCATTATTCTTTTGATTGAAATAATAATAAGACGGAGCAATGTATATGGCTCCCTGATCCTCTAATTCCTTATATAAATTCTTGAATCGATTCAAACTATCTTCATTTTTGATATCAAATCTGTCTCCAGCCCCTACTTCCATACCTAGTGATGCATAATCTTTCATCAATTCCCATTTTTCTTGTTGTGTAATTGTTTTTTTGAGTTCAATAAAAGTGCTAATCCCTTGTTGCAGTGCAAGAATTAAGAACACAGCTAATATAAATCGAATCCCGAGATTAGAATAAAAGAATAGTTTTATGGGTTTTTTATTTTTAATCATTTGAGATATATGTATATTTTTACTACCAAGCCAAGTAACGATTATAATTAAAAGTATGACTAAGAATAAAAGAGAAATGTTTTCTATCCAAAAGCCTATAAAAGGTACTATTTGCTGATATTGATTGTAGTAATAAAGAAATATTAATAGACTCATGCTAGCCAGAAGAAATGAACCTAAAATGATATTTACATACCTTCTAAGTAAATATAACCCGATTTGCCAAAAACTATCTCCGTGCATATATTGAATAGCAATAGCTTTGTAATTGTTCATAACATCATAAGACATAGCTAGTAATAATAATAAACATAATACAAAACTTGTTGTATAGATCATGGTTTGATACGGATACTCTGTAAAAACAGATATTGATTCATTTTTTGTTATTTTTATTGAAAGTCCATTTTTCTCGGCCATTTGTTTAAATAACTTGATATTTTTAGAATTGTTTAAAGAATATGTACCTCTAATATCTTTAATTGATGCTGCTGCAATCATCGGCCGAATTTCTATTGGGTTAAAATTATGAAAAATCTCAATCTGACCAATTTGATTTTTATTATTAGTTTTTATAGTAGAAAGGAATGCTTCAGAATTACTATTTGAATTCAGGAATTCCCCTGTTTTTAATTTTAGCTGCTTAAAATATTGATCATAATCATATAATGCTACATAATACACGATTTTTTCTTGTTTATTTTTTGTAATTTCGTGTGACGTCCTTTGCAGATTTACTTTAGCCTGCATTGCAATTTCTGATAAAATTTTAAAGTTTTCAACTTTATTTTTTTGAGGATTCCCTTCTTTTATTTCTAAATCAAAATTTTCCTCTGAATAGTTAACATCATAATTAAAAGCTTGAAACTGCAAGTATTCAAATTGTTTAATTGATAAAAAACTCACAATTGTAAAAGTAATAAAACTAAGAATAAATATTAATTTTTTCATAATATAACCTTTCTCTTATAATTGAATGATTCTTGAAAACAGATGAGACAAAGCTGTATCATGCGTTACTACAATAATTGTTTTTCCTTGCTGGTGTAACTTTTGAAAAAGAGAGGTAATAATATCACGATTTTCACTATCTAATGAACCAGTTGGTTCATCAGCTAAAATGAGAGTTGGGTTTTTAAGTAGTAGTCTAGCGATAGCAACACGCTGCTGTTCTCCTCCACTTAAAGTATGGACTTTCTCTTCACCATAGTTTGTAAGATCCACTTCCTTTAATACTGAGCATATCGCATCTTTTTTCTGTTTTTTATTTAACTTTCTATGTTTAATAGCAATTTCTAGATTACTATTTACAGATTCGTTATCTATTAATGCATAGTTTTGAAATATGAATCCAATATCATTTCTTAATAAGTCTCGTTTTTTCTTATTAGAATTTGTTTCCTTTCCTAACAATTTGATTTCACCAGAATCTGGATTTTCTAACATGCCAATAATATTTAAAAGTGTTGTCTTCCCCTTCCCACTTTTTCCATATATCCCAATAAACTCTCCTGCTTTTACTTCCAAATTAAAATTTTCAAAAAGAATTTTATTGTTAAAACTCTTATTCATATTATTTATAGAAATCATATAAATCCCACCTTAAAAACATTTTAAGGGGATTTATATAATTTCTATAAATCCCCACAATATCAATATATTTAATTAAAAAACATATTTTTGGTAAGTTACAGCATATGGTCCAGTAAAAGCTAAATGTAAAGCAGCTTTATAACCAGGCCCTACAGCTATACTCTTATAAGGAGTGCCATTTTTTGTGATTCCAGAGGCATGTACTCTAGAAGAATGATAATATATAGCGTAATGCTCCATTTTATTTTTATCAAAACCAGTATCAAAACTTTCTGCTGCAGAGGCTGCAATAGGTACTAGTGCTCCAATTCCCAACATAGCTGAAAGTGCTAAAGTAATTGCCTTCTTTTTCAATTTTATTCCCACCTTAAAAATCTTGTTTTTTATAATACTAAGAAAATATATTCTAATTTAAAAATTATGAAAGGTGCGCATCTTTCCAATTCATCTTAATCCAAATGGTATATTATAACAATAAGTTAATCGAAATATGCAAAATTGCATATTTTTACCTTAAATTAAATTTAATCCCAAAAACAAAAAAAACTAGTTCTAAAATGAAGAACTAGCTTTTTGTACATTTACTTTCAATTTAAATCATCTAATTTACTTTTCTATAGTCCATCTTTAAGTTAGCGTTTCCTGATAATTCTAGGTATTCTACTGTAATTTTGTGTACACCAGCAGTCATCGGTATTTTTACTTTACGGATATCTCCTCCATTCGCAATCCAAGAATCAATTACCCGCTTATCGTCAACATATATTCTTACTCCATCATCTGCCTTAGCTTCAAATTCATAATTTCCATTCTCAAATAAACCTAATTTTGTAAATCTAGCAGAGAAATTATCATTAGGGATACTTGGATACGGAGAAGTGCTTCCCCAGTTAAAATCAATATTAATAAATCTATCTATTGACCATTTCCCCCCTTTTACAATTGCATCACCCTTTAAATCTTTATTGGCATAATACTCAGCTGTCCAATGTGGAAATGGCACTGCAGTAGCATATGGCTCGATACCAAATTCCACCTTACTTCCGCCACTTTCTTCTAAGTATTGTACTTCAATAAGGTGAACATCTTTTTCTGTAGACTTGCCAAGAATTGTTGCGCCTGTATTGTCGTCAATAACTATCTTTCGAGCATCTTCTACAAATCCACCACTTCCATGCCAACGATCTATAACAAGTTTGCCATCAATATAAACTCGTAAGCCATCATCAGCTTTTCCACGAATAATATATTCACCTTTAGGTAAACGTTTTACGGTGGTATAGCGCGCAGAAAAATTATCCTTTGGTACCTTCAAAGTTGGAGCGCCTTCGCCATTATCTTCTGCAAGTTTTTGCTGTTGACCAAATGGCTTAATTACTCTTGCATCTACAGGAAGTCCTTGTAAATTCTTATTTGGATAATAATACGCCAACCAATGATCAAATGGAACTACATCAGAGAAGATACCCGCATTCCCTGTCAATTCATGAAAATCTGTATCTATTTTATGCTCTCCCGCTGTTAACTTTGGTAGTAGTGCACGTTTAATTTGTCCAATTGAATCATTATTCCATCCATCAATAATATTCTTACCGTCAAAATTTACTTTAACATAATCATCGGCAAGAGTTTGCATAAAATAATCCCCTGCTTCTAAATGTTGCGATTGATCAAATTTAGCCGAAAACTCATCATTTTTTTGTCCTTCTGGTGCACCTAATCCCCAATTATAATGAACTTGGCTTGTTTTTTCTTTGTAAACATTATTACTAGATGAAATATCAGCACCTGGAATAACAGCATAAAAATTATCAATATCCGGAGTCCAAACAAGATAATGATCTTGAGGAGTAGACATCCATTCATCATGTACAATTGCTGAACGGTGCCAAACTCTTTCAGCAGGATCAAAGATTTCCTCATATCCTACACCTGTCACAGCATGATTTTTATAAATTGGATGTGTTTGAGTTGTGATAATAGCCGGTCTATTTTTATCTATTTCTTTCTTATATTCCTCAAAAACAGCAGGGTTCACAGGCTTGTTCTTATATTCTTTAATAGTCACAGAATATTTCCCTGTTTTTTCCCAATACTCTTTCGTGCCTGCAATACCATCATTACCAAATGTATTACCTTGGGCATCTGTTTTCATTAATTTCGGTAGCGTATCAATAATATAAGTTTCATAATCTGCCTGATTATTTTTTAGACGTGGGAATCCATTATTTGCCCAATATACAGAAACATTTGCATATGCTGTAGGTAAACACCCATGAGTCCAGTCGTAGTCTGGCACATTCGGTATAAACTTATGATTATAATATGGAGCATTCGCTGAGCGAGTTAACCCATTAATTTTTTTTATATTTTCTATATTTGAGGTAGTGTTCTGTGCATTCGTAAATATATTTATTTCTTCTAATTTTTCCTTAGATACTGATTTTTTAGTGTTCAAATCAATGAAGGAACCTTCTATATCTGATTTTTGCAAATATGAAATAGGTGACACATAAATGCTATTCTCTTTATTAATTGTTTTGAATGGATTAGCACCTTTCCTTGTAGATTCTATTACACCCGGAATCTTTTCGTTACCGCTCACAATAATAAATCCATTTTCCTGGTCTGCTTTTTGTACAACAAAAAGATATGCAGTTATTTTTTTATTTTCGTCATATAATTTTCTATCAAATGCCAGCTTACTGTCTTTCCAATCAGTATTAGAATTATTCTGAATAATATTAAAATAATTCATTGCTTGTTGTGTCGCTTTCTCAATAGGGACAATCCTTAAATCTCCCTTTTCTTCGGCATTGACACTGGTTGTAGTGACGAAAAATAAAAATAAAAAGGTTAAAACGGTATAACTAGTTCGAAATACTTTAAACATACAAAAACTCCTTTTCTATAAAATTTTGAATTCTCACATATGATATAACAATATTTAGAAAAAAGTAAATTATTTTCCTATATAAAAATTTACATATTTTTAAAATTGAATTATAAATATATAGACTACTAAAAAGGGAGGTCCATAAATATGTGGAAGAAAACATTACTTATTTTTTGTTTATTATTTTCTATTTCTTTATCCGAAGGTGGCTTTGCATCTGCTCAAACAATCCCATCAAATGAAATGACTTCAAGTTTCTCTTACATTTTAAAGAGAAATGCCTTAATTATGGCTTATGCTGCTGAAGAGGCTAAAGAAGAAGGCACTTATCCTTGGAGTGTTGGATTGGCATTTGCCGAAAAAGTAAAGCCTGGTGGTGAATGGGATTATAAAACAAAATTCGGAAGAAAAAAACAGTTCATTTACAATGGCTACTTGATGAAAGGTGAAGACTTAGGAAATATTCACTTTGGTTATGTAGCAAGAGCTGGAACAATACCAATTGAACTATTAGCTGATATTGAAGGAGCTTACCAAATCTGGTATAGCGAGGAATTAAAAGGATGGGCTGATAATTATTTTGATCAAGAAAATGATGAAGCAGGTAGAGCATATGGGGTTATTTTATGGGATAACAAATTGCTTCCGAATCCCCAAGATCCACCACCTCCACCGGTGAAGCCTTTTGATCCTAGTGCAGAGAAACAAAAATTTAATGCTTTAACTGTTCAAGAAAAAACTAAAATTAAAGCAGATATACAACGTATCTCTAAAGAATTATCAAAGTAAATATATAAGATTTTGATAATGTAAACTGACCTCATAAATAGGGGTCAGTTTTTTATATTCCTTAAATATGAAATTATGCATATTTAAGGAATTCAATTGCTATAATATACCATTTATTCTAAAATGTTATAAGATTATGAATTAAGGAGATGCGATATGAAACCTATTATTAAAGGGGTAAGCATGAGTGTTTTAGCAATGAGTCTTTTACTTCCTTCTACTGTCAGTTTTGCGGATGAAAACATTGATTCTAGTCAAGACAAAAAAACTGTTGTCACATCAAAACCACCATCATTAGATCCTGAAGAAGGAAAAAAAATCCTTGAAATCGGAAAGGAAAAAGCTAGGAAAGCTTGGGAACAAGAAAATCAAAAAAATAAGATAAACAGAATGCGACCACCATCTGAAAGCTATTTTCGACCTGTTACACATTTTAAACAAAGTGATTGGTTTTATTGCGGACCAGCATCAGCACGCAGTGTTCTGACTTTCCACAAATCAGATAGTGGATCATCATTTCCAATACCAACTGAAGAACTTCTTGCTTCTTTAATGTTAACAACTAACCAAGGAACAAATTCTCTTAATTTGGCTTGGGGATTAAATGCATACAAAGACAATTATGATTTTGCTGATAGTACCTATGGAGCTATGAGCCCTAGTAGCATTAGGGAACTAGAAGTATTAGTAAAAAACAAATTATCAGATGGAACGAATGTACCGATTGTGCTGACAAATACACAACACATGGAACGTTATAAAAGAGCAGAAAAGAACTATAGGCATTTTATAGTAATTAATGGCTATCATGGTGCAGATAGAACAATGCAAATTGTCGATCCTAATCACAAATTAGATAAAGATGGAAAATCCTTAGGTGGTGTATATGAGGAGAAAGTAGACGAGAATGGAAAAGGAGTAGGAAAAGCCGTTCTAAGTGCAACAGGTGGCAATCCAACATTAGTATATTGAGAAATTTTAAAATATTATTGTTTATTCTATGTCTAGGTATACTTGTATCTTGCAGTCAAAACAAATCAAATATAAAAGAAAAAGAGCTTAATAGTACCTATACAGAATTAAAATTGGATTATGAAAACTATTACATGGCATCTACATCCAATAACAAAATGTACTTACCTGTTTCTGATAATACTAAAGAACGTCTACCTAATAAACTTCTTGCATATAATTTCTCTAATCAAACAGAAGAGACTATATTTCATTCGAAAATGGGTAGCGAGGCAAATATACAAGGGGTACATGCCAATGAAAAATGGTTATTATGGATGGATACCAATGCTATTGGATCAAAAACCATTCTATACGCAAAAAATTTAAGTAATGATAAGGAGAATCAAATCCATAAAACAAATGAAATTATAGAACCTTATCTTTATAACCATTATGTATCATGGATGGAAATTAATGAAGGTCAAAAAAATGCAGATATTATTCTCTATGACCTAGAAACCAATACAAAAACGAAAATAGACACTGTACAATCTTATGATACAGCTAGTACTGCACTTCATATGAATGAAGATAAATTAGTCTATACTAACTCTACTGAAAAACAAACTACCATAAGCACATATAGCTTGAAAAATAAAAATATAAACAAATATGTAGTTCCACAAAATAATGTTTTAGCTCCTAAAATTGTAGGTAACAAAATAGTCTATGTAAGCTTATCTAACGATGAAAAAACAAGTGAAAATTCAATTGAAAGTTATTTCATTTTGGATATGGACTCTAAGCAGGTAACACCACTCTCTATTGAAGGGGTAAATACCCAACAAGGAGATGGGATTGGATCTATGAGTGCAACTATGAATTATTGGGCATTTAGAACTGACAATCAAAAAATTTGGGTATACCAATTTAATAAAGATAGTTATAAAAAGATTAAATTAGATATTCCAAATGCATTTCAATTACGTATGTCAGAAAACGGAGACACCAATATTATATGTGACAACTCAAATACCTTCCCAGAAAAAGTACATGATTCTATTGTGTCCGTTTCATATGATAAATTAAAATCTGAATTTCAAAATAAAAAAACAGAGTCCTATATTAATTAAATATCCGAAACCTATTCTATAATTTAATTACTAAAAAATTGAGTCTATAAAAAAGCTATTTCTTTGAAATAGCTTTTTTATTTCCTTAAATGGCAGCGTTTCATTAAAAAAGAGTATATAGAAATGATAAAAAAACTTAATGCTATAAAAATGTAACTTACATATCAATCATTATCATAGTAGACAAAAAGGCTCACTTCTTATCTTTTTAAAATAAGAAGCTAGCTTTGTCGTTTGGGGATGACTTGATTTTTTAAGTTGGTGGATGTGAGGTATTTAATTTCTTAGCTTGATGAGTATGGGATACTGCCAGCATTTCTTCTATCTTCTATATTTTTGTTGTAGGGTGTTATAAAATTCTTAAGTTAATAGGCCTTGAGTGGCATACATAGCAGAATTAACGAGTAAATGTAATAATCTCATCAACAGCTTTGATATAACCACCTGCCTCACGGAATGATTGACTAATTTTTTTGGCATTCTCTTTGTAAAGCGAATGCTGCAACACTTCATTAACGGCATGTTTTAAATCCTCGGCCGATAATTGCTGGATATTTAACATAAGTCCTGCGCCAAGTTCGTATACTCGCTCAGCAATCGTATGCTGATCATTTATAAATGGGAGCATAACTAGAGGTACTTCAAAATAAAGTGATTCACTTGTGCTATTCATTCCACAATGACTAATAAATACATCCGCTTGACGCAGTATATCTAATTGTGGAAGATAGTTACCAACAATAAAATTATCAGGTATATCTCCTAGTTGCTCCACTGCTAATTGTTTGCCTATACTAAGTACTACTTTCGCATTGAGATCTTTTAAACCGACGAAACATTTTTGATAGAATTCAGGTTGATTATTAATTATAGTTCCCATAGAAATATAAATCACACGTTCTCCTTTTAATTCATCAACCGAAAAATCACTTAGAGTTCCATTTTCAGTAATGGAAGGACCGATAAAAATATAGCCATCCTTAAAATCCTTGCTGTTTCTTTGGAAATAGCGAGAAGTAAAGACAATATTTAAATCGCCTGAACCCGGACAAAGTAAAAAATTATCAGATAGGGGTACTTCATATTTTCCTTCTAAATATTGTTTCATTTTTGCTATTTCTTCTAATTGCAAAAATGCTTGTAGCATAGCTAAACGCTCCTGTTTTTGTTCTATGTTTCTTGTTCCTGTCAGGTTCATATTTTCTTTTAGTTCTTGTGAAAAAGCAAATGTGGTCCAAGTTGCAATAGATGCTAAACCTCTATGGTGAGCGACCCATTTTCCAGGTAAAGACTGTGCATCATAGAGGATGTAATCGTATGTTTCTTTGGAAATTTCTTCGAAAATGGAATCAGTAATTCTTTCCATAGCATGAAGGAAGTGTAATAAGTACTCTTGAGGATGGGAAGTCATAAGATTCATATTTTCCGAAAGCTCTCTTTGTGTCTCTTGATTGATGGGACGGAATTGTGCGCCTGCTTTTTTGATTTTTTCTTCAAAATCATTTGATGAATAATAGACGATGTTGTCTCCACGTTGTACTAAATCCTGTACTAATCCTAACGTTGGATTTAAGTGTCCTTCTCCACCTATATTGATGTAAAGTGCTTTTTTCATCTTTATCCCCTCCAGTAAATTTGATATCGTTAAATATAAAAGGTAAACGTTTTTTTATTTTGTTTGAATTATAACAAACAAAGTTAATTAATGTCTATTTTATTTTTGGGTATTCTTAATTTTTAGAGGGTGTTTTATTTAGATAACTTGATGGATATGTGGCCATACCCCACATCCATCAACTTAAGGAGTGTAAACACCCCCAAAACAAAAAATGAGCTGACTTCTCAAAATAACTAACTGTAGAGAAAGAGAATTTTCATTTAGGGGGTACTTTTATGCTAAAAAAAGGCTTATAAAGTTGGTAGCTCAAAAATTAAATTAGGATACTCCGTAAGTATATGCTAGACTTGGTTTACCATTTGATTTACTGTTTTCATGTCCTTTACGAGTCGGGGGTTCTTTGTTTCACGAAAAAAAAGCAGACTCTTATAAAAGAGCCTGCCTTCCCTGGTTTGTAAAATTAAGAAGCTTTACGTACGTTTGAAGCTTGAGGTCCACGTTGACCTTGCTCCAAATCAAAAGTCACTGCTTGACCTTC
>Ga0209463_1001881_pt1 | contig 12152 bp, 8 predicted proteins | sample AgamicMgSfrz_FD_187169 | JGI IMG/M metagenome (GOLD analysis project Ga0209463, IMG submission 187169) | Agave microbial communities from Guanajuato, Mexico - Mg.Sf.rz (SPAdes) (version 2) | ecosystem: Host-associated > Plants > Phyllosphere > Phylloplane/Leaf | place: Guanajuato, Mexico... | reverse complement strand
ATAAAACTGTCTAAATCAATAAGCTGTGGCTCTATAAAAGTACCTAAGTTCAACTCATTTAGTACAACCGCTAAAGCTTTTTCTGCTTCTTTCTTCGTTGTAAAACCACGTTTTTTCTTTTGTCTTCTTTTACTAGTTAGTTCGTCTCTACCAATATCTACTATGAAATAATATTTACCTGTTGTTTTATCTTTCTTTATACTTCCTTGCATCTTAAAAGCCTCCTATGTCGCTCTTAAGCCTGCGAAAGTTAAAGGTTTCCATCTGTATTTTATCATATATAGATTAAAGAAAATATGAAAGTTTTAGTGAACATTATTTAGCTTATGCTTTATTTCAAGTGAAGAAAGTTTTAAACAGTTAATACGGAGCTAAGCCTCTATAGGGTTAGTAACAATCAAAGGGAGTAATCAACGTGAATGTTCTATTTTTTAAAAAGACAAGACTAAGTAAGGAGGGGGTATTTTCCACATATTACAATTCTTTTTAGATCAGAATACTGTAAGCACCCCAAGCCACACCAATAACATTTAAAAATTACCGATACGATGCGGGAAATTAATGCCTTTCTTTCATTAAAAATACCTGAAGAATAAGTATTTATAAAATGAATCTCGAAACGTGTACCTATGTCCACAATCCTATTCCAAGAATAAGAATTGTTTGATATCAAGAGTTAGCTATAATTACAAGTTCTTTAGAAAACTATGTTTAATATCTTTAATAAGGAATGACAAAAAATGTTGTATTTCGATATTAATAGTGTTACAATGTTTAGATAAACATTACATAACTTAATAAAGTATCAAACAAATAAACTATAAAGGAGTGAATTTACATGCAACCGCCTCATAAGGAGGCACACTTATTCTGCATGCCTATGAAGTACTCATAGGGATAGGCAATTTTTCGCCTATATTGGACAGGGATAAGTGTGCTTTCTAACGAGATAAGGTTGTGTGTAGATTCGCTCCTTTTTTGCGTTGGCTAAGGAGCGGGGCTCTAGCAAGACTAATTAATAGCCGTGCTGGCTTAAAACGCAGGAGAGCATGATGGAGAAAGAAAGAGAAATAAAATTTGAAGAAGTGCCAAATATAATTGAGAGTCTGAAAGGAGTTAGTGGGATTTACATTTTTCATACCAAGAGACATGTATGGTACGTTGGCAAAGCGGATTGCTTTTGGAATAGATTTACAAGTGGCTATCTTAAAGGAAGAAGTGCAAAATCTCATGTTAGTGAAGGACTGAAACAAAGGATAGAACTAGGACTAGATTTATCAGTGGTATTCATTCTAGTGGAAAAGGAACTAACCGAAGATGTAGAGACTAAAGCTATCGGTAAAGCTTGTCCATGGTTAAATAAAGGACTTAACCCTAGAAATTCAATTAGGGGTATCCAAAGACAAATAGGTAAAATTGTTGAGGATAGTCAACGTGAATGGTCTTATGCTGAAATGAAAAAGCACCTGTTCTATTACTGGAGAGGACAAATTGCAACCAAGAGAATTGAGGAAGCTTTAGCAAACAAGAATAGAAATCTTTCTAAATACTGTGGGACAGTTCCTTCACGAGAGATATTGAAACCGAAAAAGAAACTAGCAGTCTAGACAAGAAAAGTGTATGCGGGATTTTGAAGTCCCTTGCTAAAGATATTTCGAAAAATATATACTATCTAAAAACAAGGTGTAGTTTGTATTTCATGCAGAAAACCACACCTTAAAACAAGGTATATAAAGTGGAAACTGCACCTAAAAATCAGGTCTCCCCCTTTCGTTAAAAACACTAGTATTTTTCAGCGTTTTCGGTCAATTCTAGGGGGGGAATAGATAGAAGATTACTAGATAGAAAACAATTTAATAGATACAAATGTAGGGGGCAAGTCGGCGAAGCCTCCTTTCTCCCCTCAAACAAATTTGTCTAAACATTCTATTATATGGAGAAGATAAAAAATTCAATTGAAAGGAAATTTAAAAGTGAACACTGAAACAAAATCAACTACAAAGCAAGAAAGATTAGAATCATTTATCAAGATTTCTAGGTCACTAACGGACACAAAAAAACTAGGTAAAAATGGTGAATTAGACGTTTATCATTTAACAATCATTAAATCATTAGCAAACAACTTTCAAGGCATAGCCTATACTGGGATTAATCATATAATGAAATTTATTGGCATGAGTACAGAGCAGAGTGCAACAAAGGCGAGAACAAAAAAATCCCTACTTAGGTTACAAGAAATGGGACATATTGAGATTTATGAAGATAGCAAAGTGGAAAGTATGGTTAATGATTTAAAACCAGCTAATAACTATTTTATCAAACCAACAGGGAAAGACGAAGAATGGGGCTTTTCTAAAGTCTTTTACAAAGATATTCAAAAAATTATTGCTATGAAGAGCGATTATAAGCCTAAGATATTCGCAACCTATCTTAATGTAATTAGTTATATGTTTTACGATAACACAGGCACAGATAAAAACGTTCCAATATCATTTGTTTCAATTGATACAATTGTAAAGGATACAGGAATTAACAGGAAATCTGTTGTAGAATATCTTAAAGCATTGTTTGAAGAAGATATTCTATACTTTATACACTTTCATATTAATAATTCTACTACAAAGAACTACTGCACAAGGTGGATTCATAAAGAACATACTGCTGAATGGGCTGTACCGTTCGCTGAGTATCACTACAAGATAAAAAAGAGTAAGTTTAAAGGTGGAGGAATTGGAGTATCAGAGGAGTGAAGAGAGTCTCACAATTGAGCCTCTCTTTTGTTTTGGAATAAATAACTAAATAGTTATGTAGAAGCGATATAAGTAGTTTAAAAAACAGTTAAATCATTATTAACGGCTAATATAATCCTATTCTACATACAAGAATCATAGATCAGAGATATAGACTGAGTTAAGAAAAAATTTTAAAGGCATAGGTTGAGAAACACTGCTCTTTTTAGAGTTTTCATGGTATGATTTTCCTATATTATTTTGTAAGAAAGTGGGGTGTTTGTGAAAATAGAATTATTTGATTGCAACAAAACAAAAAAATCAATCTTGAAGAACTAGATATGTTAATTGGCAATAAGAAATTATGTTTTCAGTAAAAAACGATAAAGAAAATAATGGAAGAGGTTAAGGAGAATGCTGTTTAAAACGGTAAATAGCTTTTTAGAAGTAATACCAACAAACGAAAGTGTAGTCTATTTAGTAAAGGATGCTTGGAACGATTGGTGGAAATATGAAAATCTCTTTGTAGTGTATCTTTCAAAAAATAGTAAGATCGAACCTATTGGTGCTACGAAAATCGCCAAATACGATATCGAATATAAAAATGACAGCGGACTAGTAACTGCTGATTTGCCTCCTAAATTTACATCACTAGGGAAAGAGTATGTATCTGTTGGACAAGATGTCACTTATTATAAATCATTAAATGAAATTTCGGATGAAGTACGAGAGAGTGTTCTTGATTCATTAAATGATTTAGCATTTAAACCTGATGTTTTTGAGAAAGTTAGGTTTAAACATGTGGTTAGAGAGTCACTCTTAAGAAGTGTTTCTGCTACCTCGGTTAGAGGACAGTTTAAAAGACTAGCCCAAGGAAGAGCCAAATTAACGTCATATAACTTTCAATATACAATTCCTCGTCCGAGGAGTCTAACTGAACTTGAAGCAGAATTATATGAAGATGCAGCTCTAGAGATAGATGTTGAACCCTTATCAACTCCCCCGACTAATTTGCATGTGGTTATAGGAAGGAATGGTGTAGGGAAAACGTATTTACTAAAAAGTTTAGTTTCTTGTTTACTTGAAAAAGACACCAAATCAAATAATAAATACGGCTCTTTGAATTATGAAGTTGATGAGTTTGAAGAGGAAAAAGACTTATTTGCGAATATACTAACTATTTCTTTCAGTGGATTTGATAACGAAAAGTTCTACTTTTTAGATGAGAACACAAGCCTAATTCCATACTATGAAATAAGTTTAATGAAATGTAAGAAGAATAAAAGAGTTTCTAAAAACGGAGTTGATATAACGGAAGAATCTACAGAGTCTGATAATGATGAGAGAGTGCCTAAAACTGTGGCAGATATGGCAGAAGAATTTAAAGAGTCACTTACAATATTAAGTAAAAATGGTAGAAGTGAAAGATGGAAGAAGGCAATAAGGATTTTAAATAGTGATCCAATTTTTGCAAAGTTAAATACAGAGTCTTTAATAGCTGAACAAAACCATGAAAAAATCCCATTGATATTTAAAAAGCTAAGCTCTGGACACATGTATGTGTTATCAATAATTACTCAGTTAGTGGAGAAACTTGAAGAAAGAAGTATCATAATTATGGATGAACCTGAAACTCATTTACACCCTCCGTTAATAGCCTCTTTAATGAGAGTTTTAACAGAGCTTTTAATATACAGAAATGCAGTAGGAATAGTAGCTACTCATTCACCTGTAGTGGTACAAGAAGTTCCTTCTTCATGCGTTACTATAATTAATAGAAATAATAAGTTCACAGATTTATCACGTCCTAAAATCCAAACATTCGGTGAGAATGTAGGAACTCTTACAAGAGAAATATTCGGCTTAGAGATTAATAATTCAGGTTTTAATAGAAGATTACAAGAAGAAGTTGAAAAACATGAAACATATGAAAAAGTAGTATCAAGTTTTAATAACCAACTAGGGGCTGAAGCGAGAACTATTGTAAGGAGTTTATTGCTGTCTAAGAATAAGGGGAAATAATTTGTGAAAAAAATAAATAACAAAAATATACAGTATCAGAATTTGTTGATAAGATGTGTTGAAGGTATACATGACACAAATCTCCAACAAAACGTATATGACAACATTCAAAGCTTTAAAGACCGCTCGACTAATTATAAAAAATTAGCTCAGAGTCGAACACTTTATCAAATATCGCCACAATTAAAAGATAATTTCACATACAAAAATATGACATTTTTGTATGGTAAACTTAGGGACTCTTCACATGCTCGAGCTTACTATGACAAGATTATGAGCGCTTCTAATATTTGTCCGTATTGTGGAGTTCAAATTAGCTCTTCATTAGACCATTACTTGCCTAAAAAGCACTATCCAATGTATTCTATTGATCCAATGAATTTACTACCATGCTGCTCAGACTGCAATACTCAAAAAGGTGAACATCAACAATTGCAAGGTACTGAAACGCTTCATCCTTACTTTGATCAATTTAGTAATATGAGATTTTTAATGATGAATGTTGAAAAGATAGATAATAATGTGGCGTTCCAGTACTATATAGAAAAGCCAAATGACTTAAGTAGGCAAGAATATAATAAAGTGATTAAACACTTTGAATTACTAAATTTAGACAAAATGTATTCTATTTTAGCTAGCAGTGAAGTGCATTCACAAATATATAATTTGAAAAAACTTTATGATGAAGGAGGTCAAGGGGCTGTTCAACAAAACTTGAAAGATATTTATTTGAGTAATTATCATGCTGAAATGAATTCTTGGAAAACTGCGTTATATGATGGATTAAGGAATAGTGAATGGTTTTGTGAGAAAGGAATCTTTATTTTCGAATATATTTCAAATGAATCTGAAGCCATTGAAGAGCCAATCCCCATACCTAATAGAGAAGATTTGATTTAAACGATAACAGGCTAAATTATCAAAACATTTAAACAAATTCATTAAGGCTTTTGTTGTATATTGAATTAGATGAATGAAGCAAAGAGTTAGAACTTATAACACCAAGTTATATAAACTAATAAAAGCTGCCTTTTATATCGTTTGTTACAAACAAGGTAAGAAGTTGTTTTATAAAGGAAAATGAATAAAGCCCCCTTGTAAATTAGGTCAATAATGTATGTGAAAGGATGAAAATATGTTTAGTAGAATTAATCCTATTCCCAGTCAAAGAAAGCGATTGTTAGAAAAAACTCCAATATTTGTTGTGTATGTAAGTAACGTGGACTAGGTTTACAATTACACCATATAGATGGTGATAATTCAAATACAGTTGATGAAGACCTAGCTGTACTATGTGTGAGAGATCATGATCAACACCATAGACCTAAATCTTACACTTCAACATATTGTAGTGAACTAAGTCCACTGCAATTACTAAACGTAGTGTTAGGAGAACAATCCAACTAGCTACATCAAAAAATTTATATTGAGTTGGATGACTTCTGCTCATAGAACTTTATCACAAATTTTTCAATAGATTTGAAACTTTTAGAATCAGCATAGTTGCATTTTTAAAGGTTGCAAGAAAACAAAATATAAGTTTGACCATACGTTATATAGTTGTATGGGGGTAATATTTCCAGAGAGTAGCCATTCGTGGCTGCTCTTTTTGTTTATGAATGTGCTGAAAATTGATATTCTACTGTCAGTGTTATTACATGTAAATCATTATTTTATATTGTCTCATATCAAAAAAAATATATTGACAATTACACCTTGAGTATAAACTCCTTAGTTACTGTATTACTGTATTACTAATACAGTAATACAGTAATACAGTAACTAAGAAAAAAATTAAAATCACAAACAATATGAATAACAATTGAAAATGTTTGGAAGGTTAAGGTTGTAATCTTGGTTAAGGAGGAGAAGGAATTTGCAAAGGATATACAACCATAAACAATTTGTTGCCAAGGTTGATGAACTTGTTGGAGATGAGTATACATTTACAAGTGTTTATGAGAAATCTTCAAAACATATGACTGTTATTCATAATTATTGTGGCTACACTTATTCTGTTACTCCCAACGTATTTCTTAGAGGTAGAAGGTGTCCAAAGTGCTTTGAAAAAAGAAGAGGTCGTTCCAGAAATAAAGGTCATAACAGATATATTAAAGAAGTTTTTGAAAAAGTAGGAAATAATTATACCGTTCTTTCTAATTACATTAATGATAGATCTCCAATAACTCTTATTCATCATACTTGTGGAAGTGAGATTACGTTGCAAGCAGGTTCATTTATTCGGGGTACAAGGTGTAAGCAATGTTCATCTAAAATAATAGGAGAAAAGCATAGGAAAATACATGATGAGTTTGTGTCACAAGTAAATGCTTTAGTAGGAGATGAGTATACTGTTCTTGGTCAATATGAAATGAATAAATCTAAGGTTGAAATCAAGCATAATACCTGTGGTCAAACATGGTTTCCAACACCAAATAATTTTCTGAGAGGAGCAAGGTGTAAACACTGTTTTGGTAAGCACGTTAAGACAACAGAAGAGTTTAAGAATGAAGTTTTAGAAGTTGTTGGTAATGAATATTCTGTTCTTGGCGATTATGAAAAAGCGCTTGGGAATATTGAAATGATTCATAATAAGTGTGGCTACCGTTGGAAGCCTCGACCCAATGATTTTCTAAACAATAGTTCAAGATGTCCACGATGTTCAAATTTGGGAGATAGTAAGGGAGTAAAACGTATAGTGGATCTCCTTGAAAATGCTGGAGTTAATTATAAAAGAGAAGTTAGATTTGAAGATTGTCGCAATATTAAACCGCTACCTTTTGATTTTATGCTGGAAGTAAACGGGGAGATGGTATTGGTAGAATATGATGGACAGCAGCATTATAAAGTTAACGAATCAAGGGGCGGGGATAAGGCTTTAAAAGAGATCCAAGAGAGAGATAAAATAAAAACTAATTTTTGTATTGCAAATAATATCACGTTGATAAGAATTCCTTATTGGGATTTTGATAAGATTGAAGCTATTTTAGAACAGACTTTAACTTAAATGCATTTAAAGTTATACTAGGGAAGTTACTCACAGCAATCAAACTAATACCAGCATATTTCACATGAAGGAATTCAAAAACTACTATTATTTATTATGTTTTCAAGAAATAATAGCTTTCCCTCAGTTGTTAGAATTTTAGATGAAGAGACAGTAAACAGGTAATAAGTTTACTGTCTCTTCCAATTAAACATAATAATAATTCTGTAGCATCAGTGTTTTAAACTCTTTGAAACTGAGTATTTAAACCTAATAAATTAAAGTTTTCTTCACCGATAACGAATTTGAAGAACCTAAGGAGTTTTCCACTATAAGCATCAAAATCTTCAGTTATAATTTTAGTAGCTTTCCAAGGCTTATCATTACTCCATGTTTGATTGAAGATATCACCTTCAAAGTTAGGTTGGTGGGTTAGGCGGAATATTTCGCTACCAATAGTGTTTAAAACGTTTAAATTACTTCCTGAGTCTAAATCTTCGTTATCTAGATCATGTATCAAATAGGGTTGTATACCGAAATGGTACAGAACTTCATAGTACGCTTTTTGAGTTAACTTACCATTACAAGGAATTACAGAAATCTCCTTTAGAATTCTCTCCAAATCAGCAGTTATCTCAGGATAAAGTTCCTGTAACTTATTTTTAATAGCTATAATACTAGCTGTTTCACAATCTCCTTCAACAAGAATTACCCTTTTGGCGAAAAATGCTTCCAGCGTAGTTGAATTAAAGTTTAAGAGCATTCTCATCCTGCTTCGTTTCTCAATGGCAGTCTGCTCACTATAGATGTCGTTACTAACCTGTATAACTTTTGTCGAGAGGTTTTCATCCCTTTGCATAACCACTATTCCTTGATGTCTGTCTGCCAAGTCTATAAAATTTTCTGAATGTGATGTACAAATGACTTGGGCTAAAGGGTGTCTAGAAATCTGTACTAATGAATCACGCATTTTACGTTGAAGATGAGGGTGAAGATATATCTCAGGTTCTTCCACTAAAAAGAGGAAGCTTCTTTTCCAGACCTCAGTCGCTGTATCCCCCAACTCTTCTTCTAAGCTATTTTGAGTTAATTGTTCAGCCATGATTTCCAGTAGAGAAAGTATAAGCATTCTCTGAACACCGTTACCCTGCTGACTAGGAGAGGTAATTAGGTTGTTATGTTTTAAGTAGATGCTTGAATTTAAGTGTAGTTTTTCCATTACTTCTGGCACATCAAAGTCTACATTTGCTTCAATATCCATTAAACGGTTTAGCTTTCTACTGAGTCTTCCCTCGAGGTTGAGCACTTCTGTATGACGAGTGCCTTCATTAAAAATATTTTTCAGAGAGTCTAGAGCTGCTCTAAATTCTTGAATTTCCTGTGTTTGATTTAAATGATGTTCAAATAGTGCGGATGTAATCTGGTTGGCTGCAGATTTATTTTTATTTGCATCAGCTTCTTCGTCTATTAACTTTACTGCAGGGACATATATTACCTTTGGCATAACTGACCTTATGTTCGATGCAAAACCATTGGGGTTTTTCATCCATTCTACTTCTCCTTCATTTACAAGGGAGGGGGTATTAAGAAAAACGTATTGTACAAAATCATCTTTCTTAGGTTTTGAAATAGTTCCATTTGTAATACCTTGATCATGACAATAGTTTTCATACTGCTCACGTAAATCATCTGAAATATTTTCAAATGTTCTTTTATTCCATGTAGCATTCGTGTCTAACTCTGAAATATAGCGTTGTGGGATGTATACTTCAAAGGGAACGTCGCTATCTTTGAGGTTAAGACCATTCCAAATACGACGGATTCTTATTTCATCATTAAAAATATAAGGTTTAATGAACTTGTGACTTCTATCAGCATGATTAAAATCATCAAGTACAACTAATATTTCCATATTCATAGACGGTGTTACAGGCTCTTCTTTGAAAGGATACATATCAATAGTTGGTGTGTTAGGTGTATCGGTCTCTGGAAGGAATAATTTTAATGCTTCAAGAAGAGAAGACTTGCCTATGTTATTTTCTCCTATAATTGTTATAAAGTCAGATGCTCCTTGTCCATCCACTCTTGGGAAGGTGATTGTACACGGTTCGTTGTGACCTATATTCTTAAAATTTTTAATTGTGAATTCTTTAATCCTCATTAATGCTACCTCCAATTAGATATTTTCCCCTTGGTATAATTCGACAAAAAGAGTCCATAGACCTTTAAAAATTGTATTTATTTGTATTTATTTGCGTCTTAATAATTAGAATGGTTGATATGTGAAAAGGCTGCGAAGAAAATTATAAGGATAAAGGCTTTAATTAAGAACAAGTCAAAATTTTAATTGGATTCGATATCCATGAGAAATCCAATGAATTCTCATGCTTAAAGCAAGTTCAAAATTGTTATTTAAGAACTGTAAGTTAAACCATGGTTTAAACCTAGTCTGAAGCGTTAAGAATGTTTGATTGTGGAGGTGAACTAGAATGAAAAGGTATACATTCAAGGAAGTAGCGAAGTTTGTTGAAGAGAATAGCGATTGCTTTTTAGTAAGTACAGAGTATGTAGGTCAACTTGTACCATTAGAATTTATATGTGAATGTGGTGAATATTGTAAGATCACATTTAAACAATTTAAAAGACCTCTAGATGCACCTAATAATAGAGGGAAACGTTGGTGTAACAAATGTGGTCAACAAAGGTCGCTTATAGGGAGCAAGTATACCATGGAACAAGTAGTTGAGTTTGTTGCGTCTGAAAGCAATTGTAGATTAGCAAGTAGTGAATACATTAACTGCAAAGGGAAATTAGATTTTATATGTGAATGCGGAAGCCTTTTCAAAACTACATTTGATAGTTTTGTTAATGCTAACAAGAGGCAATGTAATACATGCGGTCAAATACTCAATAACTTACCCTCAAAGAAAACAAATGAGGTGTTTGTAAAACAAGTATATGATTTAGTAGAAAATGAATATACTCCATTAACTGAGTATGTACAAGCAAATGAGCATATTACGATGAGGCATAATATATGTGGACATGAGTATCCAATTACGCCTGATAAATTTGTAAATGGTCAAAGAAAATGTCCTAAATGTTCTGAATGGAAAAACTCTTACCTGTCTAGGGAGATTGAAGATTGGCTAATAAATAACGATGTAAAGCATAAAAGAGAATACTCTTTCTCAGATTGTAAATATAAGAAGAAACTAAGGTTTGACTTTGCAATATTAAATGAAAATGATGAAGTTGTCTTGATCATCGAAGCTGACGGTGAACAACATTTTAAGCCTTTTAGGTATAGTGGCAATAAAAAAGAAGAACAAAGAAAATTTGAAGAAACTAAAATTAGAGATGCTATTAAGAATAAATATTGTGAGCATAATGGAATCCCAATGCTAAGAATTGCTTATTTTGAGCGAGAGAAATGTGTGGAAATATTATCTGGAAAATTTAATGATTTGAAATGGGTTTACGTGAGAAATGCTATGTAAGCTATGCGTGATTAGCGAGTATTTAAATTATAACTCAAGAGATAGTACACCAATAAAGAGTGTACTATCTCCTGGGCTTAACTTAGGGTGAAGATACTTAAAGGAAACCTTCGAACATCGCCTCAAAAGCATGAAATTGGTTACTAATTGTTAATTAATACTTTAAAAATTGTTGTTTTTATGCGCTCTATGTCTTTAATTTATTCTTCCTAACATTTACTGCTGATCCTCTTAATAATCTCGTACAAATCATCCAGCTTATGAAACTTAATGAGGGAAGCTCCTTTCCCAAACAGAATCAATTCTGCTTAAATTAAAGCCACGTAGTGTCCGTTCACTTTCGCTAGATGAATATTTCCCCCGAAATCAGCTAACAATCCTTTAATCTCTGTTTCGCCAAGCTTCATTTTAAGCTCTGCATCAGGCGTCTGCTCAACGATATGAGCAGCAGCCTTCATACGGTGTAAATGGGATTTCGTTGGACAAAGATAAAATACTTGAAGTAGCAAATCAATTTCAGTAGAAAAAGACTGCAAAAATAAAGCAAATAAAACAGGAAGGCAAAACATTCTGCTCTCCTGTTTACTTAGTATATTTATGAAAAGTATGTGTTAGGAAACCTTTCGCAGCAAGCTTGAGAGCATAAAGTGTGTGGTCACGAATTGGTCACGAATTGGTCACGAAACAACAAAAATGCGCCTAAATATTTGATAAACAGGTTTTGCTTTATATATTTAAAACCCTTGTGAAATGGACATCGACGGCATTAAAGCTGACGGCACAAGTGAGCCTGTGTTTAGAAAAGGAAACTGGGCGTTTTGAATTAAATAAACAACAATAATAAAAGCTTCTGCGCTACATCCGCAGAAGCTTTTGTTATGACCACTAAATTTCTTTAAAACTGAGACTTTATAT
>Ga0209463_1001879_pt1 | contig 12161 bp, 12 predicted proteins | sample AgamicMgSfrz_FD_187169 | JGI IMG/M metagenome (GOLD analysis project Ga0209463, IMG submission 187169) | Agave microbial communities from Guanajuato, Mexico - Mg.Sf.rz (SPAdes) (version 2) | ecosystem: Host-associated > Plants > Phyllosphere > Phylloplane/Leaf | place: Guanajuato, Mexico... | reverse complement strand
TATACTTAGTTTTGAGACAAGAAACAAAATTTTATCTCACTATTTTAAGTTTAGTTAAGATAGTGAGATAAAATAAATTAAATATTTTCGTTGAAAGTACTTCCGCTTCTGCACCAAATAGCAAAATTTTCGCAGTTGTTAAGGAAATAGAGTTTTGCACTAGCAACCTTTATGTAAGGGGAGCTTAATTGAAATTCTTCAAGTGTTGCAGTTTGTATTTTGTTTTGTTTGAAATGAATAACTTTATTCTCGCTATATCTCATGATGTGTATAGCCGAAACATCCAACTTTAATATGGTCACTTGGTGCCAAATACTCGTCAACTTTCTTTTTAAATATTCCTCGGTATATGAATTCGTATTGGTCGTTTGGTTTTATAATTTTTCTTATTTTACCATACCCATTTTTAGTCGTAGAAGTCAGTCTGTCAACGCCATCAACAAATTTTCCTACTTTGTAATTCCGCCTGTAAATATCTTCTTTAATATCATTTTTGAGTTCTTTTTTTTGATTTTGGAAATCTTGTTTGGTCTCTTTTATTAACTCTTTAGTTTCAGTGTTAATATAACTAATTGTATCAATGGTTCCTTCTACAAAATCTTTTATATCGTTAGATGTGCCTTTTATTTTATATTTTGCATTGCGTGCAAACATATCAAGTTTAAACCAATCCCCAATTAACAAACCTCCTAGCGTATAGTCATTTTTACATGGTATAGCGTCATTTTGTGAGTTGTATAGTTTTATAGAATTACATGTTATTGTTTGTTAGGAAACTATTAAAATACGCCAATTTTACATGGAGCTCCTTTGAGTAAATTTTAGCTCGAAAGATAAAAAAATAATTCTATTATAAATCGTAATATTTACGAATAGAGAAGAGAAACACTTTGGTAAAGATAATTAGGAATTATCTTTACCAAAGTATGAAATCGATAAAATTCTATAATCCCTTGATACAAAGGCATTTGAAGATATATAACTTAGATATTTACTAACTATGATAATAAATGATAATTAAAAAAGCCTGACGGAAACATCAGGCTCAATAAAAAATCATTATTGTTAATTTCATTTTTTAATCAAATTCATAGCATTAACAATTACTTGGGTTGTTTCTTTAACATACAAGCTAATTGGTTTAGTCTCAACTTCAGAAGGCGATTATTATTGTTAAATTCGTTAAAAACCTCCACCGTGAATAAATCATTTAATTTCTTATGTTCTTCGGTGAAGCTTTGAGTTTTTACTTCTAAGCTATTATGATGTTGATTTTTTAATTCTTTAAAGCGCACAATAAATACTCCCCTCGAAACACTCCGCGAAGGATGTTTTTAACTATTATACGATATTTCCGTCTTGAAAAAGGTAAAAAATCAGGTTTTTTGTTAAAAAAGTGTGTTATTTGCAACATTTTTTAGATGAAAAAAACCTCTATAACCGTTGATTTAAAAGGGTTTTTTAGTGTTATTTACGAAAAAACACCATCTAAATTTTGCATCGAGCTGGATAACTACCCGTTAAAACAAATCTAATTTCGTCTGAGCGTAAATTGTTAAACAATTTAGTTTACATAATTAAGTTATGTTAAACTGAAATATGGAACGATATTACATTTTGTTTTCGGTAAATATGTTGGATAAATTTGGTTCAATTTATTTTTACTATACTTTGTTTAACTTAGCATTTTTATTTTTTTAGCTTTAAATTTTTGCTGTGTTTCAACTGCATTGATTAACTTGATTTCAGACTCAATTTTATCCAATGACCTAGTTACATTTTTGAATGGTCTTTTCATGAAGTTTAAAGTTAATGGTTTAATTGCGATGTTATGTAACTTTGAGCTAACAGATTTTTTATTCTGTTTTCTATAATTCATTAATAAGAATGTATAACTGATAATTATTGGTGCGTTTATTACACCAATTAATAAGGCTTTGCGTTGTAAAAAAATTTTCTTCTTATCCAATTGCTTTAAATATTCTCTTCTAGATTGTTCCTCAGCTATAATTCCTTTTATTTCTTTAGGAAGCTTCATAATTTCTTTGTTGTAATTGACTAAACAATCATAGTGACGAACATACGCCGAGATAGCTGACATTCTAATTAACTTTCTTAACATATCTGCTTCTAGGCTGGATAAATTGAATACAGACTCAAATGATTTACATTCATATTCATAATAGGAACAATATTGACCGTCAACATTCCATTCTTCATTTAAAAAATTGGAGTCTTTTGTTGTTAACGTAAACCGCTTCTCTCTCCAGTTAATTATTATTTTTTTAACAAAACGAGTATCTGAAAAATAATCCATTTTAAATTCTGTTTTATTTACTTCAAAAGTTAAAATTTTTATTTCTTTAAGCAACTTTACCATTTTCAACTGAATAACATCTTTAGTATTAGCACAGACATTTAAGTAGCTTGTCCATTCTTTTATAGTTTCTTTAAAATAATCATCTACATTATACATAAATTCTCTCATACAAGTTCATCTCCGTTGTTTTGTATAATTTTATCATATTTAATAATTGTTAGTCAGGTGTTTATACCCTTTCTTCTTATATTGCAACCGTACAAAATTAAACAAAAACAGCGTATATTTTATTGGTTCGCTGCATAGCATGTACTATATATTAGAAATTGGTATGGTCATTTTTAACTAAACTTGTCCACCATTACATCCTATGCAACTAGTAAATAAGATAGAACAAGTATTATAGTTTTTCTTGATTTTATTAGGGATTTTTTCTTACTTTAAAATAAGATAAATAGAAAAAAGCAGAGAATAACAATTATCTCCGCTCATGATTTAAGCTCTAATTTACTGTCTATTTTATCATTTATTTGTTACTTATTATGTTCTTTTATTTTCTCTATCGCCTTGTTTATCCCAGAGATTTCACCTGCTACGTACCCGTAATTATATGACTGATATACCTCCTTATTTAGTTGTGCTTCACGCTTTCCCAATAGCTTTTCTAGTTCTTTAATTAAGTCTTTTGGTTCCATTGTAGTTAGTCTCCTTCAATAAGATATTTTAAATATTATACATTGCTATTTTAATTTTTGTTTGAAGATAAAATTATCCCTGCATTAATATGGTTGTTAAATATTTTGTTATATGTATGTAGGCTTTATTGAATATAAAAATAGTACATACTGTGCAAATAAGCTGCATAGCATGTACTACAGGCTATCTATAAGTCTGCTCACTTTTAAGTAAACTTGTCCATCATTATACTATATGCTTAAGGTGAGCAGCATATACCAATCTTTTATGCGATTCTGTTAAACGAAGGTACGAAGAGTCTAAATCTCCTAGGTGAATACGGTCTAGAGCATCTGCATCCATAAAGATAGCCGCTAATTGTTTTGCTCGGTTCTTATCATGATACGTTTTCAATCTATCAATGATTTCGTGCATATCTTTATCCGAGAACATGTGATAAGAAATAATGCTTCTTAGTAACGCAATGTCTTCTTTAAATAACTCATGCTCTAACTCAAATTCACTATCTAGTTGCATACCGGTTATCTTTTCCCAACTCTTAAAACCATGAACATCGTCTTTTTCGTCATTTATACGTCCAATATCATGGTACATAGCCGCTAACTTTAATATTTTTAGCTCAGTTTCATCTAGCTCGTAAGCTAAGCCCAAAGACATAACATTAAACATGACACGTTGAGAGTGTTTTAATCCATGTACACTATGTATATCGTGATATAGACGAAGGTCCATACTGTCAAATAGCTCTGTGTAATCAAACAATAGCGAGTGGGAGTTAATAAGTTCAAGTTCATCGTCTGGATTTATTTGTTCAACAACTTCTGTTCTATATACATGTTTAGGGTGAATAAGAATTTCATGCTCATTCCGATGGTTAATATAATCAATTATATGGTCTTTCTTAACAGTAGCTTTAACAAGTTGACCGATGTCACCAAATTTAGCTGCGAACTTAGCGGCAATAGCTGGTTCCACAGTCCATGATATAGCTTTGTCTAGTGGTGTTGATTCACTTCCAATTCCCCTATAAATAGCTATCTCGTCAGTGGTACTAATGGCATTCAGTTTAAGTTTCGTCTCGTATTTCATAAACTCAGGTACTTTAGATAATGCATCTTCAATAATCCACTCTTTAATATCCAATAATCCATAGTCCAGGTACATGTATACTTCTAAGAAGGCTAAATATCGCTCCTCATCAAAAATAGAACCATATAACTTGTTAAGGGCTAGTATACGTATTCTTTCGTGTACACAGCGTAGCAAATGAATGTATTCCCCTTTATTAAAGAGTTCATTAAACATAGCGGATTGGTTCTCTATGCTCTTGGAGATGTCTGCAAAAGTAATATGGTCTTCATTCATATCACTAAGCTCAAAGAATACCGGAAAATCATAATATACATACGGACTTCTGCTTTTTTGATTAGTTGTAAAGTATATATGTTCCGTAGAAATTCCTGTTTTATTAGCTATTTCCTGTACTTCGGAATGTATTTTCAGTTTAGAACCAGTTATTTCCTTATATTTTTGTAGAGTTTCTGTATCGGTAACAAGGGAAGATGGATAAAAGTCTTCTTCAAGTAGCGCCGAACCGCGTATTTTATAATAATTATGAGGGGACATGCTACCACACACTCCTTTTATTCAGCTGGTAATACACTTCGACATTTACTAAAAATATCCTATAGGTGTTTTTCTCTATTTTAGTTAACTGTAACTTAATTATGTAAACTAAAAACGAAACTAATCTTTTTATAGTTATATTTCTAGCTTCTTTAGCATTTATATTAAATGTTTAAAATTCATTAATTGTTGATTTACTCTACTTTCATCCTTGAATAATTATGTTATTTTAAGCAAAATTAACAGTAAGATTGGTAGTTTGCTATAAATAAGAACATAAAAAGAGCGGGAAACCTTTCTTTAGGTCTTGCTCTTTTTAATGCACTAAAATAACTTCGTTTTTGTCTTTATTATTCGAGCAAACCGCTAATGGTCCCACACATAAAAGACCCACAAGCCACATACGTAAAAACTTTATAACTTCGCCTCCTTAAACAAAGGCATGTATCCCTTAAAGGGTATTGCTCAAGGAGGGTGAGTTCACTTTTTGTGTTTCTATATAAAAGAAAAAGAAGCCAACAATTCTGTGACTTCTGTGTATCATTTATGGGTTAAAGAAAATGTCTCAGTTTTCCCTTCCCAATTTACAGTTACTTTAAATGAATTATCCGCTTTTATCTTTTTAAAAGTATTAATCGTTTCCTTATTTGTAAAAGATTTTTGAGCATTAAGGTCAAAAGCTCCCATTCCCCACGCCCAAATGGAAGAAGTTATTGTATAGTCGAAATCACCGATTGAATTCTTTTCTTTTCCTATGTATTTAAGTGTAGTGGTTACCTCTTCTTTATTTAGTGACTTCGATTTAGTGACAACCTCTGCCCTCCAGTGGTCTCCTTGTCCATCAAAAGTAATCGGTTCGTGCTTTTGGGGAAATGCCAGGTAAATAACAAATATTATGAGTAGTGCAACAATGCTACTAATAATACTTTTTTTATTCATGATTCACCTCTCTTTGATTAGTAGTTGAAGCAATTCGGAATTAGACTCTCTACATGTTTATAACATTCTTGAAATATACTCTTACATTTTGAGATATGGCATAAATGTACCTCCAAAAAACCAACTAATGGTAACGAGAAGTACGGCTATTGCAATGAAGAGTAACCATCCTTTAACATACTTATTTAGTTCTTGTTTGTTTTGTATACTTTCTTTGTATTTTTGTTGAACAGGATGGTGTTTTGATAATTTTTTCATACAATTCTCCTTAAAGGTGTTTTTTAGCACCTTAGTAAAATGATGAATTCATTATTCAATCTTTTTGATATAAATCAAATTGTCGTTTGGTTTATTTAGTCCTTTTTCTAAATTAGGTGTATATGCCACTCCAAATAAGTGATAAAAAATAAAGAAAATAGCGGCGATTAGTGTAATGACTAAAACTCCTACGTTGTACGAGGCTTCCTCTTGATGATATTCAACTTTATCCCGATATAATTGTTGAGTATGGAAGTGTTTGCTCGCTTTTTTCAAGATTAATCTCTCCTTTTATAATTTATAAAAGTATTTAGTAGCACGCCTCTTTGTAATTTAAGTAATATTATACATTAATTTCTAATTGGAAGAAATCAAAAATCTAAATTACCTAATCCTTTTTGTGAAATATGGTGTGTGTATTTATCCGCTATTTTTAATTCAGAAAGAATACTTGATGCAGCAGATAAAGACTTCTTAACTTTATACCTTGATAAAAACTTTTGAAGTTAAGAAGCTTACATGTACTTATTATCGATTTGAACGAAATTAAAGCACCGCATTCCCCTTCAAAATCTATGATTTAGTTGGAGAGGTTCACATGGTACTTAGATATCCTAATCGATAACAAAGAAGTGAAAATAAAACTGTTGTGATACAAACTCCAACAAACTCTTTTCCGTAGCTAGAATAAAACCAATTACAAATAAGAGTTACAACTAGGAAAATAGATACGAAAATAAAAATCAGTGTTATGAGAATTTCATCCCAGCACATATATAAAATAATGGACTTTTCATTTCTATACTCTCTTCTATAAAACAAAAAATGACCCCTATATTAATTGAGTCATTTAATACAATAATTATTAGGATGGATGAAGTATGTGATACCCTGCATAATAAAAAACCATTAAACTGCTTCCACCTAGCACTTCATCTTTGTGATGGGGTCTTCTCATTTAAAAGTTAACCAAATACAGGAATGGAGATGCTCCATACATAGCCCTTTTTGATATTAATTTAACCATTACCTCCCTTTTATCAAAGCATCCCGATTGTCCGCTTGAGGCGGTTCCTCTAACCAGCCATGTTTAATCATAATGTTAACCCCATCTTCAGCATAAAGAGCTACTTCAGGAATAAGGGAAGCATATTTGGAACCTAAGTCTTTTCTTGGACTGCCTGAAATAGAGGCTCCATAGTTTCCAATTCCTGCTGCAATCATGGCTGATGTATGAAACATCATTAATTTTTCTGAAAAAACTGGAATAGTTGAATCAGTAACCGCAGAGTCCCAAATCATTGGAGCTGGAAGGTCTTCCTTGCTTAGTATGTCGGAAAACATATCTACATGTTTGGAGGCAATTTCTTTTCCTCTTAACAAATATTCTTTTACCTCTTTTGTTTTGGCGGTTTGTCCAAATCCTATAAGTAGCGTTTTACCAACTGTATTAGTTCGAATATTATTAAAAAGAACTGTAATTTCCTGTGCCGTTAAAGCTCTATCACTTCCAAAAAAACTACCCAAGAAGTTTTTTTTCTTAATAAACCCCACATTATCTGGTGTTGAGATGAATGGTGGTCTCACATAGGTTCCTTGTTTTAACATCAACTCTCTAGTTACATCTTGAAACCCAACAGCTTCTTTAAGAACGCTTTTAAAAAAGGCTACTACATCGGACCTTGTTACAACTCCAAGAGCAACACTGGAACCAGCCATTGCTAATATAGACATGTTTCTTAAGTACATTAAAACAAACGCGTCGGAAAATAATTTTGGAGAATCAATATTAACATCATTGTTAGTAAATCCCACGGGTACTGGGAATCGCTCTTTTTTAAAAAGTTCCTTTAAAACGGCTATGTTTCGTTTAGAAACTTCTAGCGTAGCCTTAATAATAGGACGTACTTCCTCATCTTCTGCTTTCTTTAAAAAATGGCTGTTTACACAAATAGATACAGTGTCATTTATATATTGCGCCCACAATGTAGACATCTCGGCAGCCGTTAAACGAATTTTTGTCTTATCATTCATTAAGAAGATACACCTACTTTTTTAAATATATATTTTTAATATTCCTAGGTACAACAAAATTATTAAAAAAGCGGGTATGAATGGAAAATTGCATTCTAACAGCATGCGTTCCTTCACAAACGAGTTCATGTCTTTCGTATAACTTATATGCACATACACTCATTTATCTCTTAAGTACTTTCTCTAAATAGCAGGAAATTACCGGTAACGTACAGAATTAGAATTCGGTATGCCGTTACGCTAATACGAAGGGCGGAATTTTAATGGAAGTGTTAACAATGGAACAAATGGAAAAGGTGATTTGCGACAGGTTAGTAGAATGGGTCGGAGCGGAGAATTTACTTACTGAGGATAGCATAATTTTATCTGTTGATTTGAAACACAACAGAGACATTCAATATACCAGTGCTTATGCATTAGTACTACATGAAGAATCTTCCCTTGAAGTTCTTTACTTATTCCCGAATACTATTGGGGGTGCAGAACTATCATGCGAAAAGAGTATACAATTGTATGATATGGATGTGGATAATGCAGAGGAATTAAATTCAGCTATTCGTCATACAGTCGAAAAGGTATATAAATCCAGTGTTTCTCTCGCTAATGATGCTCAAAACAACGAGGATGGCTCAAATAGCGCGATTATGAAAGCTGAAGGTATTTATGATACATGCTTATCTTTAATCAATGTAGAGAAACCTAATGCTTCTGTTAACCAAGTAATTGTTAAAACCGCAAAAGACGTTTACGAAGCTGTATTTAGGCGTTCCAAATAAGTTTTTATAAGCAAATGGAGCGGCGAAGGCTCATTTAAAATTTAGGAAATATTAAAAAGGCACTACTTAGGTATTAATGCATATCTAAATGGTGCTTTTTCTTGTATTTTAAATTAATCCGCGTATGAAGTATCAGAATCTTCATTCCCGTCCAGGTATCAAATAGCGTCTTTTGCGTCTTTTTCATTTTACCCCTCCCTCTTTTGTCTCACTTATATAATTGTTATTTTCTTTATAAATCCTTCTAGTGTTCTGTTCAATATCTGTTGGGGTCTTGTTATGGTTATTAAGTTAAAAAAACCGTTTAAGCAATAATGTGTACTTAAACGGGTTTTATTTTAAATTTTAAATTGATTAATTAGTTCTTGAAGTTCTTCAGCCATTCTAGCAAGAGATGTTGTAGCGGTTGCGATTTCTTCTACAGAACCCAATTGCTCTTCAGTAGAAGCCATTATTTCTTGCGTTCCGTGATTTGTATTTTCCGATACGGATTTTACAAATGAAATAGCTTTATTTACTGACTGCGTATCTTTAATTAGTTGATTTACTGAATTAGATACTTGGTTAATTTCATTTACAACTTCTGCTACTGATTTTTCAATACCTTTAAAAGAAGAACCAGCTTCTTCAACAACATGTAATCCTTTAATTACTTCTTCATTCGTTGTATACATATCACGAAGGGATTGTTTCACTTCTTCTTGAATGATATCAATTAAGTCACTAATTTTACTTGCTGAATCAGCGGATTGTTCCGCTAGTATACGGACTTCATCAGCAACTACTGCAAATCCCCTTCCGAATTCTCCGGCACGAGCTGCTTCAATTGCTGCATTTAGAGCAAGTAAGTTTGTTTGGTCTGCAATTTGAGTAATAAACTCATTAATGTTACCAATTTCAATTGAGCGTTCTTCAAGAGACTTAATAGAACTACCCAGTCCTCTTACATTGTTATCAATAAGGTTCATTTGGTTAATAACGTTATCTACAATAACAGCTCCTTGACTAGACATGTCTGATGCATTCTTTGTAACAGTAACCACTTTCTCTGTATTAGCAAAGATTTCATCTGTATAAGTTGTCATGGAATCGATAGCAGCTGACGCTTTTTCAACAGCTGCCAATTGAGATTGTGCACCAGAAGATAGTTCTTGCATCGTAATAGCAATATTTTCACTTGCTTGACCATTCTGTTCAGCACCTGCATTCAATTGTTGTGCAGAAGCAGCCACTTGCTCAGATGTACTACCAATATTCTTAATGATGGCATTTACACCAGTTACCATATTATTAAAGGAAGTAGTCAATTGACCAATTTCATCTTTAGATATATAGGTCCCTCTAACGGTTAAGTCACCTTTTTCAGCTTTCTCTAAAAGGTCTTTTATCTCCGCTGTAGGCTTAATAACTAAACGGGCTACAATTGTGCTAATAATACCTGTAATAATAAGGAATAAAACCATAACAATAATAAGTACTGTAGTTGCGTGTTTCATATCTTCTTTGTTCTGCGAGTATAAGCTTTTTGCAATATCATTATTAGAGGTTTGTAAGTCTGTTAACAACTTAGACTCTTCAGCTCGTACAGAACTTACATCATCCAGATACATTTGATAAGCTTCGTCATTTTTGTTTAAGTGAGCCAAATTAATTACGGTTTGCCTCGAATTATTTAATGTATCCATACTAGACTTAAATTCATTAAATAATTGCTTTTGTTTATCTGTTAAGTTGGAAGAGCCAAATTTATTCATTAAATCGCTAATATTGTCGACATTACTTCCAATAGTGTGTACTAATTCTTCGTTTAACGTTTTGTCTTTAGTTATCATCAATTCTAAAAGGGTAGAATCTATAATTCGGCTACTTAGGCGTATATCTCCTAACCACTGGTTTGGTATAAGCCGCTCGTTATACATTTTTTCAGAATTGGTTGCCATGCTTTTCATATACTGCATGCCCATTATACCTACAAATAGCAATGCAATAATGTTTAAAAATATAATGAGTCTAAATTTAAGTGAGATTTTTAAATTTCTCAGCAAGTTCATTTCTACTTTCCTTTCAATCGTCAAAATAGCATTCTTAAGATTCTTTTATTTAGTTCCTCGTTAGCATTAGGAGGACTAAAGAATAAACAAAATCTCAAATACACAAAAGTATTAGTGCTTGTATGACAAACTCCTTTAAATACATACAGAATGTTTAGAGTAAACCTTTACTTTTTTACTTAGTAATTAGTCAAAATACGTGTTTGGTTTAAGTACCAGGTACATAAGCACCTTTAAGAAGGTTTTGGTTATTGATTATTCCTGTTGAGGCATACTAATAGCACTATCACACAAAGGAGCTGTTTAAATTGCGCAAAGAAAGTGTTTCAAGTATCGTAAAAAACTCGCAAAACCTCATGAACAAAGTGGTATTAAGTACAGCTAATAGGATGGAAGGTGCTGAAATTACTTATAAAATTGACGATGCACTGAAAGCAAGAGGTATTACTCAGCAGGATTTAGCAAAAATGACAGGCATTAATCACACAAACATTTCTAGATGGGTAAATGGAAAGACAGGCATAAACATAAACAAGGTTCACCTTCTTGCTATTATGGTTGCGTTAAGAATTACGGATATTGCTGAACTTATATCTGTTAAACTTCCCAATGAATTGGAGAATAAGTACGAACAACAGCGGGTTGAGTGGTTATCTTCGAAAAAATTGCCCAATGAAGTAAAAGAAATGTTTCGCGAAAATTTGCTAGCTTCCATGAACTTAACTGATGATAAAATCTAAGCAATACATAAAAAAAGACCCTGAATATATGTATTCAAGGTCAAATTGAATTCAATGTACAGTTGTTCTTTAAACAGATTAAAACTTTAATTCTTCAAAACGCTTATCTACTAGTTGTTTCTCAGCATTAGGTAAGTTGTTAATTACTTCTAAAATCTCTTCATATATTGCTATTGTTATGATTTGTTTGTAGCTTTCCTTACTTGTGTAAGCTTGTCGTGTAGCAACATATAAATTGTGATAAAGAGCATATTTTCTATCAGCTAAATGAGTTAAATAATTATCAATTTCATCTTCCCCTTTGTTGGACATTTTGTAATTTTAAATCTTCTATAAAGTTGTTATTCTAAAAATGGTTAAAAAAGTCTTATTGTATGTTCTTCTTTAGCTTCCTTTTCCCATAAATAATACTACTTTTCTTCTAATTCTTTTCCATTTTTCTTCCTTGTTTCGTTTAGAAATCTTATTAAATAATCAAAAATATTTATTTTAACTTCCTTCAGCATCATTCAAATTGGTTCTAATTGACTATACATATTCAAAAATAACATAGATATAATAAACACCCATATATTCCTTTATATGGTTAAATACCGGGATTATTTCCTCTTTTTTACTAGAGATATTTATACACTATTGTAAAAAAAAGTTAGTTTATGGTAATCTACTATTTGTGTTTTACAAAATTAGTAGATATAGGGGGGATTTCTCAATGAAGAAA
>Ga0209463_1001876_pt1 | contig 12169 bp, 16 predicted proteins | sample AgamicMgSfrz_FD_187169 | JGI IMG/M metagenome (GOLD analysis project Ga0209463, IMG submission 187169) | Agave microbial communities from Guanajuato, Mexico - Mg.Sf.rz (SPAdes) (version 2) | ecosystem: Host-associated > Plants > Phyllosphere > Phylloplane/Leaf | place: Guanajuato, Mexico... | reverse complement strand
CACTAAATGATTTAAATATCTTTCTAACATTTTCTTTCGTTAAAGTATTTGACTCTTTTAACTCACTATCACAATTAAGCGCATGTAAAAAAGCGAAAAAACCATCTGTTTTTCGCTTCTCTTTATCCACCTTTTTATATTCAATATTGCCATTCATTTTTTCTTCTTTATAGACATTTCCCACATACCAACGCATTAACGGATCATCACCAAAAACAATGGTATGTTTAATAAAAACCTCTTCTACAAGCGGAGCAAGCTTACTATGCGTCGCTGGACCACGACGAACAATTTCAATTTCAAAACCAGCCTCTTCAAGTGATTCTTTTAAAATAGCTGAACGATATAAATCCATGCTAACTTTTTTTATTCGGTATTCTTTATTCATCATTACGAACCAATCTCGTACATGTTCTGCACTGATCGATTTGTCATAAACAACAGTTAGTAATTTTTTTTCAATTGCAATTCGAATAATGTCCGGATTAATATCTTGCAATTTAGGCGCTGTATGATGCATGAACGTATGCTGCTTCCAATATCGTTTCCCATCTTTTTTAAATAGGATTCCAACTGAACAGAAATCACGAATTTGTGCGAAGTCAACGGCTCCAATACATTCTATCCCTTGGACATTTTCAGGGAATGGTTGATTTGTTGCTAATCGTTCATCATAAGTAGCAACCTCTTTCCTTGTATCTTCGACAGGTAAATTCATTCTTTTTGTCATGAACTCAATTCGCAATGCGCTATTTCGTTTCATATCGTGATATTCTTTACGCATTTTATGCTGTAAATTTTCGTTATACCTATATGAAGGATTAGCTTTTTCCCACATAGACTCATCATGAACTTCTTGTTCATTATCAAGTTTGCATATAAAAGGAAATAGTGTGGAGTCTGGTAATTCTTTATTTAATACCATTTGAGCTTCTTCTTTCATATCATCTAGCACTCCACCACGGACATTTCCATCAGTTGTGATATAAAAAATCCTTGGGTCTTTCTTTTTACCTAAACCAGATGTAAAAACTTTAATATTGGAATAATCTTCATACTCATGTAACTCATCAAATATAACAGCTCCACTTCGCTTACCATCTTTTGTACGAGCATTTGATGTGTTAAATTCAAATTTAGATTTAGTTTTATAATGTTTTATAAGTATTTTCGATTTGTAAAAAACCTTTTTTAACTTCCTTGCAAATTTTGGCGCTTCTAAAATATCATAAACATCTTGAAATGACGTCTTAGCTTGATCTTCGGATGTTGCTACAATGTCTATATCATAATTTTTAATCCCATGATGTCCACTCATCATATAAAAGCTGTCATAGCTTATATATCCGTTTTTACCTGCACCACGTCCAAGTAATAGCAAATACCTATCAAACATAAGACGCCCATCTGCATAACGTACACCGTAAAAGAATGCGTTACAAAACCTTTGCCAAGCAAAAAGTGAAAAAGGAAAATAGGGGGCTGGCTTCTCCACCGATTTTCCAATAGCTTCCGCATCAATTACTACATCCGGTTGATCTAACTTCCAACGAAGGAATTTCATAAGAAGCTTTTGTTCTTCACAACTTTGGATTTCTTCATTCTCAACCATGCGCATATATTCATCAATATATGGATGATATTGATATATAGTAGGATATCTAGATGTCATCGTCTTCAGTTCCTTCTGCAATTACTGGCTCCTTCAAACCAAGCATCTTTAATAATTCTGTCATACGTTTATTCGTTTCACGAAATTCTTTTGTTGCTGGATTCGCCTTAGACCCTTTTTGACTCTCACTATTTTGCCATTCAATCATTGGGCCTTTCTTTTTTATTTCTCTAGCCAGCTTATTTTTCACATCAACCATTGTCATGTAATCATCTACAAGATCAACGTAATGCATACCGTACAAATTATTCACTTCCAATTGCTGTAATAAATCTTGCTTTATCTGTGCTTTTTTTGATAGTTTCCGCACAAGTACCCCCCCTCTTACTTTTTAATTCGCAAAAATGTTTTAACCGCTCTCCTCCCCCCGTTGAATGGTCCTCCAAAGAAAAGCCAAACTTTTTGACCGGGGGGTGTTTAGAAAACTAATTCAAAATAAGTTTCAATAAAATCCAAAATAAAAAAGACTTCTTCACTAGAAATCTTTAGAATGTCTGTTGTGAATATTAAGTTCTCCACTTCTTGTAATCTTTCTCTTACATCAGTAAGTTTAAGACGTTTGCACTTTCTTGGATTTACGCAATCTCTTATCTGACAATAACGCCAATAAGAATACTTTCTGAACTGAGTGAGCATGTCACGTTCATATGAAGTACGTTCATCCTTATCAGTATCAGCATATTGAGTCATTAAGTCGGTATCGAATGTCCAACTACCATCCACAATTATCATAGCTACCACCGTTCCTCATTAACAAACTTAGGTAACTTCTTCTCGTTCTTATCTAATCGATCATGCACTTCATTATGACATCGAATACATAAGCATTGTAAATTATCTAAGTCCATTGCTAAGTGTGGATGTGTCTTTACTTCTTTAAGGTGATGCACATTCTCAGCAGCTTTGTATTTACCTTTTGACTTACACATCTGACATTCATAATTATCACGCTGTAAAGCCTTTAACCTCAGTGCTCTCCATTCTTTAGACTTATAGAACTTCATAAGCTTACCTTCTCTTATGAGCTTAATATAGTCCATCGTTAACACACCGTCCTTGCTCTAATGCATTTAGGCTTACGATCTATAACCTGTGACTTCATCACTTTATGTCTAACATATCCATATACTTGTTTAGGTGTTGTTGGTTCATAGTCATAATCTAGGCATTGTGTAAAAGCTCTAGCCATTTCCATTATTGATTCCCAATTATCTCGAATCCAATTGCTGATTACTTTACACGCTTCATATAACTTATAGAACTCTTTTAATCTAGTCTCAATTACATCTTCCATCTCCTCAACCCTTTCTTAACTTTCTCCAAAAAAAGATATCTTCTTTGAATGTATAAACTACAATCAAAGAAAGTGTAGGACTTTTAATAATCCCGAATTTATGTAGAAAATATGAGAGCAATCCATTTTTATAATATCTCTTAGCCCATCTAATCTGAGCAATCCACATTCCTAATAGGCTCTTCATTTACTCACCCCTTATTTTTCTCTAACAAATCATCCAACAACTTGTTGGTTACACTTGTTACAGCTTCTTCCTTCTCTTCAAGTGTTGCTTTCTCTTGTAACTCATCTAACACTTGAATGACATCTGGTAACCTTTCTAATCCCACATACTGTTTTATTTTCTTTTTGCTACGAAGAGCGCGAAGGATTATTCCAATGACCATTGCTTTTTCAAGCTTATTTAATTCCACTATTCATCATCCTTTAAAATCAAATGTTCAATTCCTTTTAATCCTTCATCATCAACATGTAGAGTAACTCTTTTTAAAATTTGAATCACATCATCTAATGTTTTGATTTTATTTGGATCAATCTTGTGTGGATACGTTGATTTAAATACTATTGTTTCGTTTCCCATCATTCATCCTCCTCAAAAATAAAAAGCACCCGAATGGATGCTTTTTTAAAATAAATTATTGACCTAAAATCCCCTCAAACGCCTCATTCAAATATTCCACCAATATGCCTTCAGTGAATATTTCTTCACGTTTTTTACTGAATAGTTTTCCTTCTTGTAAAATAATTTCGTCCAAATCTTCATGTATGAATGTATCTGTTGTTTTTTTCACTTTAATAGTATTAGTACTTTCGTCCACTCTAACTCTAAATTTTACATTTTGTATTCTTAGTTCCGAATTCTCCTTCGATGTAGAAATAAAGTAATCGTATCCATCTATTTGTTTTAAACTTTCTTCAATTTTTTTCATACATGGAAGTATTACCTGATTGTATTTTTCGCGTAATATCTTTTCTTCTACATCTGCAGTCACAACTACCTTTACTCTTTCAATGAATTGATCTAAACTACTCATCCGTTCCACAACCCTTTCTACATTTAATATTAAACTTATAAACCAATACAATTGTATCATGTTCAGAATTTAGAGTCTTATTGAAAATCAACAAAAGAGCAACATTGCACTACTTATTCTTCCTTCAAAATATAAATACGGTAAATGAAGTTTTATCCTTCTTCCAATCACCTAATGTTGCCCCATCAAACCGCTCGTACATTATTAAGTAACTGGAAGAAGAGCAAAAGCTCTCCTTATTAACGGTGACATTCAATCAGTACCATCTGCTGGTTTCGGATTTTATGTGCCGTCATTATGAAGCCGTTTAGAAATTTAGAAACAACATAGTGAGTTGTGTTTTCCGCCACTTCTCACAATACAAATATATCATGTTAAAAACCAAAACGTGTCCGTAAATCGTTCGCAAATAGTCCGCAGATAGTTCGCGTTTTTTATTTCTGTATTTTTTCACATCATTTTTCAGCCTCTTTTCGCATAGTTTTGAATAAATATGTTCTTTAATCCTTGAAAATGAATTAGCTATAAACTAGATTGTGTTAAATTAGACCATTTCGTTTCTTCTTAGAGTTATCAAGCTTTTCCACACTTGCTATAAATGAATTTGACACTTTTCTTTTGTGGCCAATTCCTAAAAACAAGCATATACATAAATTTCATTAAATTTTAGTTAGGTTTATATAACTACAAATTATCTACAAAATAAAAAGAGGAGTTAAATAAAATTATAAACCTTTTATTCAATCCCTCTTTTTGATTAAATTTTTTTAAAAGAAATAACCGTTCCTTTTCCTTTGTTTTCATCCAAATATCCTATAGGTAAATTTACTATAGCCTCTATATCTGACTGACATAGTCTGACTTCATCACAAAGTTGTTTCTTAGTCTTAACATGATTATCTATAATTAAATCAATTGCTTCTTTTAATAATAATGGAGATTCACTTTGTAATAAATCATCATATGGCTCATGAGTTCTCCAACCTTTTTTCGCTATTTGCTTCCACAAATAACTTGCTTGATAATCATTTATTATATTTAGTTCTCTTGAACGATATATCATTGCTTGTATAGAAATTTGCCATCTCTTTTTTAAAAGTAAGTAGTAATCTAATGTATGACTAATAAGTTCCTCTGAAAAAGATTTAGCAGGCATTAAAAATGAAGATGCAAAATAGTTAGCTTCATCCTCCATACGCTTATAAACTTCTTTTTTATTAAAGTCTTCTTTTTTTACATGTTTGTGTAATAGATAATGTCCTAATTCATGCGCTAATGTAAACTTTATTCTTGATGGAGTAGACCTTTCATTACCAACAAGTATAAAAAGTTTATTTCCAATCCACCTAGAACAGGCATCTATTGCGAATTCCTCAGATTTTATCAGACTTACTACTATTCCGTGTTTTTCAAATAAATGTGTAACATCTGAAATTGGCCCATCATTTAAATCCCATTGCCTTCTTAATTCAGATGCTATATTTTCGATATCATTAAAATCTGTAGGCATAAAATGTTCTTGGTGGTTTAAATTTATTTCTGGGAGATCAGATTTTGGGAATTCCAGTATTGTCTCCAAATAATCAAATATAATCATCAGCCATGAAATTTTGATTTCATGAATTCTTTTTAACTTTGCAGTTGCATTAGCTTTACTTCTAAAATACACAATTTCTTTTTCTATTTGCCTATATCCATCTTCAAAGAAGTAATCATATGGAAGATTTAATATATTCATGATGCTTAATAGAACTTCAGCAGGTGGTATTGATTTACCATTTTCATATTTGGAGAGAGCTTGATGAGTCCTCAACCCAATTTTCTCTGATAGTTCTCTTATTGTTAATCCCCTTGATTCACGGCCCTCTTTTAACTTATCAGGACAAAAGGATCTATTTACGTTAATTCTTACCCCCATTTTCGTGCACTCCTTGGGCAAAATTTTTAAATCTAACTAATTGTTCTCTTGAAATTTCATTCTTCTGTTTATCTTCTTCTGGTGTGCCAACTAGATGTAATTCTTTAGTAAGATCAATACAACTAAACCATTTTCCGCTTCCATCAGGAACTCCTAAATTTACAAAAGAAACTCTTCTATTAATTTGATGATGTGTAAGCTCTAAATAACCAGGTTCCTCAAAAATTTCTTGTTTATCAAAATTAATATAATACTGATTGTCTCGTTGCAACAGAGATCTGTACATCGCTTTTCTCGCTGTTTTATCTTTACTTTGCACTCTATTTATTGTAATAACTACATTTCCTGTTTGCAGTTCGACATGATAAGCTGATTTGTTTTTATTAGGTACAATTTGAGTTGTAATGTCCTTAAGTATGCCCTTATTTGCTGCTTCATATAAAGTGAACTGAGCAGCTATATTGTCAAGATACCCTATATGCTTTTTCCCTAAAGCCCATTGTAAAAAAGAAATATCTTTTATGGAAGCATCCACTAATTCATAGGCTTGCTGAATCAACGGAACAATTTGTCGCCGAACTCCTTTAGATATCTCTTTATCAATAAATTTCTTCACATCGATTGGCACACCGATATCCATAATAAGCAACACCTCATTTTTAATTTAAGGTTCTACCCTTTGCAACTATTTTACCCTTTTTAGTTGTTTTTGGCAACTAAATAACCGAAATATTGAGAATACAAATCACATTTAAAATATATTCTTAAATCTTAAATTTCCTCTGATAATCATTTAATGTATCTTGTTCAATCCCTATATATCTTAGAGTCTCTTTCTGATCTGTATGATTTAACATCTTTTGTAAAGCAACTACATCTTTAAATTGCTTATAATGATGATACCCATATGTTTTTCTAAGTGAATGAGTCCCTATACGTTCTAACCCAAACTCTTCTGCAGCTTGATTTAAAATTAAATAAGCCATAGCACGAGTAATTGGTTTATTCTTTCCATTCCTACTCTTAATCAGGTATTCATTCTTCGGCTTTCCTTCTGTATAATTTCTGATAGCTCTCTTCAGTTCTGAAGGCATCTTCACATCTTTAATCTTCCTTGTTTTCTTTTCACGTATCACAATATTCCAGCCTTCTACATCACGAACACGTAAGCGTAGTATGTCCGATATTCTGAATCCTGTATTAATACCAAGAAGAAACAGAATATAGTTCCTCTCATTCTGCTTCTTATAGAATTCTTTTATTTCTTGTATTATTTCTTTATCTCGAATCGGCTGTACAATGTTCATACACTTTGCTCCTCTTTTTGCCTACGTGTTTTTAGAAATACCTCTTTCTTTAGATTGAAAGCTAAACGTAATATCGCACGTCCTTTCAACTTATAATACTTTGTTTTACCTATACCTAAATCCATCCAGATATCGGGATCATATCCAATATCATCTTCCATATAAAATTTCACAATTACTTCACGTTCATCATCCTTTAAGCGATTCACAGCATCATATAACCAATTCATAAATTTGTTTCTTTCTTGTTCATACTCTATCCTTTCAATTGCAATATTTTCAGTTGAACTTTTAAACTCGTTTGTAGTTGATGGAGGAACAATAGAATATGATGGTGTCACTTTTGGGAGCATATCACATGGCATTGTTGCTAAATATGTACGATACTCGTTGAATACTTTTTCAATTTCTTGTTTTGTTCTTTTTCCATCCACGATTGGCATTTTAAATGATAATTGTTTATTCATATTTAATTCCTCCATTGTTATTATTTTTGCCTTACTGCTCCACGTCTGCGTTCATAACGTGGTCCATGAACTCCCGTTAACTCTTCAATTTCACGAGTGCTAAATTTCTCTTTTCGTTTTTTCTTCTTCTCTTGATTCGATTGCTTTTTCCATTCACGTAACTGAGCCTTTAATCCCTTCATTTCCCCATCTCCCTTTTCAAAATAAAAAGGACACCTATTCCTAAAACAGCTTTAATTGCTGTTCTAAAAATTGGTGTCCTCTAGTTTTCTAGCCGGACTATATTTTTTGTACGAAAAAACTATTATCTTACTTGTCTGTTCATTAAAAACTTAAAGACACATAAATTTATTACACTTTAAAATTAAACTTTATTTTATTAATCCTGCATTTTCAACTTCTTCTAAATCTTCCATTAAAAATTCTAGATCTATAAGTGAGTGTAATGCTATAAATAACCTTAAAGCATCCACTCTTTTCCATTGATTTGGATTATCACGTCCATGTAACACCCAATTTCGATTTATTATATCAAATCGAGAAGTTCTTTTATCAAAATCCCCGTATCGGAAGATAGTACCAATGAACTCTACAATAGAAGAGTAATAAATAATATAAGTTTTATCTGATTCTATTTCACGCTTCACTTTTTTATATCTCCTTTTAAGCGAAACCTGGTCATTAGATTGTACAATTTTTTTATATCTTGGTGAAATAAGTGAGTTAGCAACCCCTTCGAAAATCGTAAATAAATTAGGAATTACTATTAAATAATTTCCCTGTTCATAGCTTTCAAAACATTGGACAAGAAGTGTTCTCCATTCAAAGGTAAGATCATGATTAATAATATCAGATTTTAATTCTTCGAAAACTTTTTTGTCTAAGTGAAATTTTTCTATTAAATTATCAATTTTACTTATATCTGAAATACGGGACATTTCTATGTGGTCCCTTATATCCATCAACATAGGAAGCGTCCAACCTTTTTTCCCTAAAGATTCTGCCGCTTCTTTCCACTCTTTTTCTATACCCTGTAAGTCTATATTTTGCAAAGGTTCGAAGGCTTTTCTTAACAATTGAGTATACTGTTCTTGGAAATCATTAAATATCTTGAACACATCTGCAAATGCATCTGTATAAGAAAATACTATTTTTTGCTTTTTAAATTCTTCGAGAACAAGCTTTTTCTTTTCTTGAATATCCATTCCGTATATCCCCTTTTATTGTATAAAGTATAGTTTTGTACAACTATGATTTAATAACAATATTATCATTTCTTCTTTAAATCTTCATTGTTTCCACCGTGTTTCAATACATGACTTTTTAATGAAGAGATTATTTTGTTCAAAATTAATTCCCTTCAAGCAAGGAAATTCTATATAATGTAATTAACAACTATAAGGAGATGTAGTAATTGCTAACATTTTTGTACATAATAACTTTTCTTTATATTATATTTTTGATTTTTTATTTAATATTCAATTATATAAAAAAGGAGAAACTTAAAAAAATTCATATAGAAGAACTTCGCCAATCAAATATTTATGAGATTGATTGTATGAATGGGCGACAATTTGAAGAATACTTGAGTTACTTATACGAATTCTTTGGATACCAAACAGAAGTTACAAAAGGATCTGGTGACTTTGGAGCTGATTTAATCCTAAAAAATAATAACGAAACAATCATTGTGCAAGCAAAACGTTATAGTAATAAAGTTAGCCTCCAAGCTGTTCAAGAAATCGTTGCAGCAAAAAAATACTATAATGCTAACCATGCATGGGTTGTAACTAATAACTATTTCACAGCACCAGCACGTAAGTTAGCTGATGCTAATGAAGTTTTACTTATAGATCGTGATTTACTGATAAAATTAAGTGTACAAATGAACCGTCAAACTAATCAGCAACCGACAGACTTAGAGCAGAGCAGCTATTAATAACTGACTGCTCTTTTATTTTAAAAGGATTATTTTGTTAAGTTTCTACAAAATGGTGATTGTTATATAATTAAATTATTAAAATATTAGGTGGTGATGTAGATGACTGAAACAATCCGAATTGCTCTTTTCACTCTTGTAGGAATCAGTGCTTTATTCTCTGTAATTAAGGAATTTCAAAAACCAGAAAAAAGAAAATTTTGGATTACATTTGAAACTTTAGTGCTAATCGGGGCAGCCTGGATGTTAATAGGACTTCTCATGTAACCTACATAATTAGTAACCCCCTGAATAAAACTCAATATTCCGTTAATACTGTAGACAACCCATTTCGAACCATATTCCATTACCTGAGCAGTTAGCTTTTGCTAGCTGCTCTTTTATTTCCTTCCTGCTCTTGCTTCTTAAAGAATTCTTTAACTGCGTTTTCCCAATAAGTGCACATTATCCATTCCTCCTCGAATAAATTTCTAAATCTTGTCCATACTATAAATACACTTGAGTTCTGAACTTCCTTCTTAATGCTTTTCTGGAGAGCAGTTAGCTTTTGCTAGCTGCTCTTTTTACGTTTTAAGTGAATAAAATTCTAAACATTGTCTAACACTGTAGACAAGACTTTAAAAAGTCGATTTCTCCCACTCTAGCTTTCTTGGTCGAGAGCCGAGCGGTTAGCAAAAGCTAACTGCTCTTTTTTAAATTGAAGGTTTTCTATAACATAATTTATCTGTTTTATGATTAAACTTTCATGATTCTATCTATACTAAACTTGGGCTTTATAGCTCAAATAATCTTTCATTCACTTGGCGGACAGTTTATTTATTAAATTGTCTGCCTAAGCCATTTAATAATCCAGCTTTATATTAAAATGAAATTTCTATTAAGATCATTATTATTTCCACATAATACTTTTAATTCTGCTTATACTATAGCTGTAACTTAAAGTTACATATCATTTACTTGTAGGGCCTAGTTTCTTTTGTGCAACAGGTAGTTAGCTCATTAAGCTAGCTACTTTGTTGTGCAAAATGAAGTTTTTATTTAGTTTTCTTTCCTGCATAACATTTTCAAATCTGTTTATACTATAAATGTAACTTGTGGTTACAATTTGCGTATCCATGTGGAATAGTATTTACAGCAGGCAGTTAGCTACTTTAGCTAGCTGCTTTGTTGTGCAAAAGAAAGATCTGCACATGTATTCAGTTCATCAACTGGGCATTGAGAGCTGACACTTTTAAGAGGCTCTTTTAATTTGCACATAATTTCCAAAGTAAAATCCATACTATCTTTAGGTCTTAACATCCAAAATCCCCATTTCGGCCCAAGACCTAATCAATTACCCATCTCCCTTCCTTGGGGCGAAGCAGTTAGCGAAAGCTAACTGCTTTTTTTCACAAATTAATTAGATTAGACATATGTTAATACTGGTTATGATTAGTATTACGCCTACCTCTCAAGAGCACTTATATACAGTGCTCTCTTCTCACATAATTTTCAAACTCACATTAATATTGCTTACATACCAACTAAAAAGTTTTTGGTTTTACTGCCCACTTCTTACACATATCTTAATATTGAAGGGTGTTTATCTACCGAGTTACCTCCTTATCGAAGAACACTCTTTTAGGTGCTCTTTTTTCACGTTGCATAATTCTTTTACACTTGTATAAACTACAGATAGTTTCATTTTTGAGACACACACACTCTGTCTTAACAAGCTTCAATGGCGCAGTTAGTCCTTTGTTAACTTTTCTGTCGGTATTGTTGTCACCTTATAATTAGGTGCTCATACATTAATATTGAACGACAACTCATAGGACATTGAACTACCTCTCCAAGGGCACTTTTCGTAGTGCTCTTTTTGATTTAATATCAAATAGCGTTTTTGTTCAGTTTTCTTCCTCTTCTTCATCACAATTACATTCATCAATATACTCTCTACAAATAATGCACCAATTACCTTCCATTTCTTGTTCTCCCTTTCTCTCAAATAACGATTTTATTAAAACTTTTCACCTTTTAACTGGACAAGCATATATTATTGTATGGAGGAATCCACTCATAGAAATCTATCTTTCTTGTCAAAGAGCATGCTTACATGCGTGCTCTTTTTGAATGCATTTAAAGATTTCACATTTATTAGAAATGGACATACAATAATCATGAACATCTCATTATTAATCATTTAGTATCCTTCCCGATACAATTCTTAGTCATTGAGCGCCTTTTTCCCAAGGCGCTCTTTAATTTTCAAATAAGGATTTTATTAAATAACTGAATAAAATTAAACATTCCGTCAATAATAACCACAATACAATCTGCTTCTTACCCAGGTTGTATCGGATGGAGCAGTTAATGCAAATAACTGCTCTATTTTAATTTTCATTACATAAACTTGATATTTTTGTCTTATACTATACAAAACTCACGAAATATTTATACTCCTTAAATTCGTGGATGTAATGTTCTTATAGCAGTTAGCCTATGCTAGCTGCTCTTTTCTATTGGGTTGAAAATAAATTTTAGGTCTTATTTCTT
>Ga0209463_1001875_pt1 | contig 12170 bp, 14 predicted proteins | sample AgamicMgSfrz_FD_187169 | JGI IMG/M metagenome (GOLD analysis project Ga0209463, IMG submission 187169) | Agave microbial communities from Guanajuato, Mexico - Mg.Sf.rz (SPAdes) (version 2) | ecosystem: Host-associated > Plants > Phyllosphere > Phylloplane/Leaf | place: Guanajuato, Mexico... | reverse complement strand
TGGCTATTTATTTTCGGTTGGCGAACCAAAAATATTTTAGCACCATGAGGAAGTTTTTTTAATACCACGCTGTAAGCTTTTTGGAACCCTAGGCATAGCCCAGGGTTTTCTTTTCTATAAAAAAAAGATAATCAGTGGGGCACATCCCCACTGATTATTTATTTAAAAACCGTTTTGTTTTTAACGGGTATAAGCTTACTACAGGAAAACAGATCATTCCTAGCTTGCTTCATTTTTCTATGTACCTTTTACAGATCAAGCATCTTGATCTGTAAGGATTATTGGTCCTTCTTTCGTAATAGCAATAGTATGTTCATACTGTGCAGAGTGCTTACCATCTACTGTTCTTGCTGTCCATCCGTTATTATCCATTTTCATTTTATAATCGCCAACATTAACCATTGGTTCAATCGTAAATACCATTCCCTCTTTTATGCGAGGTCCTTTACCAGCTAAACCAAAATGAGGTACTTCTGGTTTTTCATGAATTACTTTCCCAATACCATGGCCAATAAAATCTCTCACAACAGAAAATCCTTGTTCTTCCACATATTGCTGAATAGCGAATCCAATGTCCCCGATTCGATTTCCAACCTTCGCCTGTTCAATTCCCACATAGAGAGCTTTTTTTGTGACATTCATCAATTTCTCTAATTCTGCAGCTATTTCACCAACCGCATAGGTCCATGCAGAATCAGCCAAAGCACCATTATAATTAACAACCATGTCGATTGTTACAATATCCCCTTTTTTTAAAGGCTCTTTCCTTGGAAAACCGTGACAAATTTCATCATTAATGCTGGCACAAGTTGCATATGGATAATCACGATACCCTTTTTGTTCAGGAGTCGCTCCCATTTCCGCTAAATATGCTTCAACCTTCTGATCAATTTCCAAAGTAGTGATTCCTGGTCTTATCATCTTGGCTATCATTTTATGACAACCAACTAGAATCTCGCCAGCCTTCCTCATTTGCTCAATTTCCCGTGTTGATTTTAATACAATCATTTACAATCCTTCTTTCTATCCATTCTCTTGCATGGAATCGTTCATTATTATTCGTTTCCCTCACCAAGATTATATTCATTTGGGACTTTTTTGCTATTTTTTATCATTGCTGCTTCTGCGGAATATTTTGCAGCACATCTTTTAAATGTCGCTTTTCTCTTCTTAAAGATAACACAAAAAAGAGACCGATACCTACTCCAACTCATGATAAAAAGATTATATTCTTCTTACCATAAATCGGTGTACGTACAGCCCCTTCTAGTTTGATATTTCCCTTATTTATTTAAAAGCTTTAACGACTCTCTATTAAATGCAGGAATATCTTCTGGCGTTCTGCTTGTCACCAATTGGTCCCCACATACAACTACTTCCTCATCTTTAAAAGTAACACCAGCATACTCCATGTCCACTTTAATTGATTTATAACCAGTAGCACTTCTACCCTCTAGCGCTTTCGCAGTGATAAGTAGCTGTGGTCCATGACAAATTGCAAAAACCGGCTTCTTTGCATCCATAAATGCCTTAGTAAAGGCAACTACTCGATCATCTACACGAAGCTGATCTGGAGAAAATCCCCCTGGAATGAATAAAGCATCAAATTCATCAGGAGAAACCTCATCTATTCCTTTGTCAATACTTACTGTTGCCTCTTTTTGTTTTCCTTGCACTGTTTTACCAGCTTCTAACTCAATCGTTACTACCTCGTGTCCAGCTTCTTTATACGCTTTAGCTGGTTCTGTGTACTCAGAATCCTCAAACATATCAGTAATTAATGTGGCAATCTTCTTACTCATATCTAGCATCTCCTTTTCCTATTTTCTATAAGTAACGTTCCCCATAGAAAGAAAATAAAACATGCTATCATTATTTTTTAAGCTTCGTTTCTCCTTGCAAAATCAACAAATCGAAACTTATCTGGGCGATGTCGAGATTCTGTATATTGAAATAACGTGGCATTTTCAAAATAGATATAGTTTTTAACAACAACAATTGAATGAAATCCCTCTAAATCAAGTAAGTTATAATCTTCTTCAGTAGGCTCTTCTACCGTAAATTCTTTTTTCGCAAAACTAATTTTTAAGTTTAACTGCTTCTCAATATAGTCAAAAATAGAACTTCTACATATTTCTTCTGTTAATCCTGGCACATATTTTTCAACAATATAGTCTTTATCCAAAATAATGCGTTCCCCGTTAATTTCTCTTACACGAAAAACTTCCCAAATAGAATCTTCTTTACTTAGCTGCATCTCTTTTTGTAAAAGGGAGGATGGTTGTTTATTCGTAAAGCTTTCAATAATGGTCACAGAGGAATGTCCCATTTTATCCGCTAATTCCTTAAAACTAACCAATCCAGAAATCGGGAATTGCAGTTTTTCCAGATCCAGTACTAAGGAACCCTTCCCTCTGAGCTTTTGGATATATCCTTTTTGGGATAAAATATTTAAAGCTTTACGGATCGTTTCTCTAGATGTGTTATATTGCTCTGCTAATTCATTTTCAGATGGCAAAATAGTGTCCGGTGGATACTTCCCATTTCTGATTGCCGCTTCAAGTTCTTCGAATATCACATAATATTTATTCAACATGAAATTCACCAACATTTTCAAATTATTCGTTACCATTCTACCCTTTTTCAGACAAATTGTCTAAAAAGGATTGAAAACAAATAAAAAAATGTTTCATTTTATTTAACAGAGGGTAAATACTACAGGATATATTTCAATATTGTGAACAAAATTTAAAAATAATTAGTTACATCATTGATTTATAAGCATAGTGGATAGAACAATTTGTTCTTTATATGGAACTTTTTATCTATAAATGCTATGATAAATATACATATCGTTAAGAGTGAAAGTGAGTGAGCGTATGATTGGGGATCGTGTAAAGCAGCTACGTTTAGAGAAAAGAATGTCCTTGTCAGAATTAGCTGAACAGGCAGGAGTGGCGAAGTCTTATTTAAGTTCCTTAGAAAGAAATTTACAATCCAATCCATCGATTCAATTTTTAGAGAAAATTGCCGCTGTTTTTAATATACCAGTTGATCATTTAATAAATGATCAGCAAAATAAAGATGATTTAGATTCTGAGTGGTTAAAAATTGTGAAAGAAGCAATGGATTCTGGAGTTTCTAAAAAAGAATTTCGCGAATTTTTGGAATTTAATAGATGGAGATTGCAACAAAAAAAATAATATTTTTTTCAACTTATATATCTTAAATAAGTTATGATAACTCTAAAAAATTTTTTCTACATGTAATTTCTCACAATACAATTTTTTCTATTGTGAGAAATTACATGTAGATGTTTTTTACTTTTGTGTTCAAAAGGTACTATATTTAAATGTTTACTTCGTATTTCCTTGAATTAAGTAATCCTTCTCGCTTCGTAAAAACTCTCTTACTTCTTGCAAATTCATTCCAATATCTTTGGCTTCATTAATTAATTGAATCCATTCTGAATCCAATTCTTCGGTAAAAAGTTGACTATTAATCACTTAATTCTTCCCTCCAAAAATACATTTGTATTTTGGCAGTCCGGCCATCATTGTTTCGCACATTAGATCCGTGACTTTGCGTCCCAAACTTTCGTATTGGTTTGCCTTTTACATTTAATTATTCCCTTATCCTTTTACTGTTTTCTCATTATAACGCTTTTATTGTTGGAATATTGCAGTAATTTGTCATAAAATTAGGACAAATTACTAAAAGATTTCTTGTTGTTTCTACAAAATATGTTGAATCCCTCGAATCCAATCGAAAGAATCCTACTTAAGCATTATTTACATCTTACTAGTAAGCCAGCAGTACTATTTATATTGGCTTCTATCATAATATTGCGTTTGATAGCTTTTTAGCACTTTTTTAAAAGAATAATTTATATATATTTGTTCAAAGGTAATCGCATCAAAAAAAGGATAATCAGTCAAATCATTTTGGCATATAGGACAAATCCATTTTCCTATTTCGCTACTACTATACGACGGTCTTAGGCATCTATCACAGTTTTTTCTATACATTTTTCTCCCCTTTATTTTCCATTAAGCTTACTTAAATTGAATAAATAATAATTGATAGGAGTAAAAGTTCATCGCAGTATGCTAGATATGTTCTAAAATTTCCAATTCGTTCTTTTTTAAGAACTTATTAGTTAGTATAGTGCAAATCTATCATTTTCGAAAATTCCAAAATCAGCCGTTTTTTCTTTTTAAAGAACGAATTTCGTTCTCTTTCTTGAATATACTCTTATTTCCTAGCTTTTCCGTATTTTTTATTGAACAATTTGTTCGTTATAATGAAAAAGTACTTCTATATGTGGTAAGGAGAATATTGTCATGTTGGTTGGAGCAAAAATAAAGAAATTAAGATTAAAAAGAGGTTTTTCTATCAATGAACTTTCGGACAAATCCGGTGTTTCTAAATCTTACTTAAGCTATATTGAAAGAGGGATTCAAAAAAACCCCTCTCTTCAAGTACTAACGAAACTTGCATACACCCTTGATACCAATGTAGAAGAACTACTAGACAATCACAATTCAGCAATAGATGGGATAGACGAAGACTGGATTAGTTTAGTTGAAGAAGCCATAGAGGATGGTATTACAAAAGAAGATTTTGCCGGTATTCTTGAATATGTAAAGTTCAAAAAAAGACAAGAAAACTAGAAAAGTGGGAGCTCCTTCTATTGTTGAAATATCCTTGAGAAGGGGTTCCTCTCTTACTAGTAGAAGGAAAAAAGACCATTCAAAGCGAATATCGCTTCTGATCAGGAAGCATTATTCCACTTTCAATAGTCTTTAGTCTTTGGTTACTTATTTATTTAACTCCACTGCAATTCTTGAGCCTACTTCTGCATTGTTTTTAACTAATGCAATATTAGCAACTAGGCTTGTCCCTTCCGTTAACTCTTTTACTCTACTTAATAAGAACGGAGTTACCTTTTTCCCAGTGATATTATTTTCTTTTGCTTCTTGTAATGCCTTTTCAATAATTTCCGTAATATATTTTTCCTCTAGGGCATCTTTTTCTGGAATTGGATTGGCAATAACGACCCCACCGTCTAGTCCTAGTGCCCATTTTGTTTGAATCATCGCTGCTGCTTCTTTTGGTGTTTCTACAGAGAAATTCACTTCAAATGGACTTGTTCTCGTATAAAAGGCTGGTAGAGATTTTGTTCCATATCCAACAACTGGGACGCCATATGTTTCTAAATACTCTAATGTTAAGCCAATATCTAAAATTGATTTAGCACCAGCACATACGACTGCTACACTAGTTTTAGCCAGCTCTTGTAAGTCTGCCGAAATATCCATTGTCTGCTCTGCTTCTCTATGAACACCACCAATTCCGCCAGTTACAAACACCTTAATTCCTGCTAGTTCCGCACAAATCATGGTAGCAGCCACAGTTGTAGCTCCATTTTTTTTGCCTGCAATTAGATAAGGTAAATCACGTCTACTTGCTTTTTCAATATTATCGCTCTTAGCTAAAAATTCAATTTCATCGTCTGAAAGACCAATCTTAATTTTCCCGTCAATAATCGCAATGGTTGCAGGGACTGCTCCATTTTTACGGATAATATCCTCTACCTCTTTAGCTGTTTCAACGTTTTGCGGATAAGGCATACCATGGGATATAATTGTTGATTCTAATGCTACAATTGGGAGATCGTTTTTCTTTGCCTCTAATACTTCTTTAGAGAATTCTAACCATTCTGTTTTCATGTTATTTGCTCCTTTTAACGAAAGTATTTTCCAAATATTTCTTGCAACTTTTTATTATTTAATAATGGATTTACTGTCTGATAAGATTGCAGCGTAATAATTGAGCACGCGATTCCAATTTTGCAAGCATTTTCCGTGCTTAGGCCTTTAATATGTGAATACATTATGCCGGAAACCAATGAATCACCGGCTCCAGTTACATCGACCACTTCTACTTCAGGAGGTAAAATAACACCTGCCTCACCTAATTTAGTAAAATAGATCAGTCCTTTATCTCCTCGGGTAATAACAACTTTTTCTACACCCTTTGCAAGAATTATTTCAGCTGCTTTAAAGAAATCGCCTTCTTCTTTTATTTCCATTCCAGCTAGTACCTCAGCCTCTTCACTGTTTGCAATCAGCCATGTAACTCCCTGTAGATTTTCTGGCAATTTCCTTACTTTTGGTGCAGAAACAGGCGTAATACATAATGCCATTTTTTCTTGCCTACATCTAGCAATAATATACTCTAAAACATCGGCAGAAAAATTAGTGTCTAGTATCACTAATTCTGAGGTTGCTAGATAGCCCCATTTTTTATCAATTGTCTCTACATCAATGCTGTCATAGATAGACATATCTGCTAAAGCAACGGCAAGCTCGCCATCTGAATCTAACAGAGCTGTATACGTACCTGTTCGATGCAAATTAGACAAGAGAGAAGGAGTGATATCTGCATAAAGTTTCGTATTATCTAATAACCATTCTCCTTCATGGTCATCTCCTACGATTGTAAATAAAGAGGTCTCCAGTCCAAGTCTTCCTAAATTCTCTGCAATATTTCTTGCTACTCCTCCAGGTGACTGACTTGAAGAAGCTGGGTTGGACGTTCCATACTGGATCGTTTCCTCTGCTTGAACTTTTCGATCAACATTAGCTCCACCAATACAAATAACTTCTTTCTTTTTCGGTAACACATAGGCTCTTCCTAATAGCTTTCCTTCTTTTGTCAAAGAAGAAATATATCCTGCTACTGCAGAACGGGACAATCCCATTTTCTCAGCTAGTTCATTTTGAGTAACAAAGGGATTTTCTTTAATTAGCTGAAGAATATAAATCTCTTTATCATTCACTTCCATCTCCCCTTCAAATAAAGTGAAACTACCAACTAGACGTAGAAAAGAAGTGCGTTCTCCGCCTTATTAAACTTTTGTCTATATTATAAACTTTTGTTTGTTAAACAACAAGATTTTCTTCACTTTTGTGAAAATTTTTTATAAGTTTGAGCATTTCATGTATACAAAAAAAGAAGACTAACATTCCTTAGTCTTCTGTTGCTACTCTTGGTTGAATTAAAATATCAACTCTTCTATTTTTTGCTCTCCCTGCAGAGGTATCATTACTGGCAATAGGTTGAAACTCCCCATACCCCTTGGCACTAAATGATTTAGGATCAAGTTTTTTATTTTCAAGAAGTAATTTCATAAAATTTAATGCTCTTGTTACACTTAGTTCCCAGTTGGAGTCATAGCGAGAATTACTGATGGGAACATTATCTGTATGTCCGCTAATTATAATGCTCCTTGGTGGATCCATCACAAGTAAATTGGCTATTTCAGAAACAATTATTCTATCCTTACTTCGAACTTCAGCACTTCCCGATGCAAACAGGACATTATCTCTTATCGACACATGCAATCCTTCACCAGTAAGCTCCGTATCAAGCTTGTTTCCTAATTTATTTTCTTTAATATAAGCATTCACTTTCTGTTGAATACCTGCCAATTCCTTTTGATCTTGCTGCTTTTGTAATTCTTTCAAATCTTCCTCAGCGATATCTTTCGTTTCTTTTTTATCTACTTTTTCCTCTTGATCGACTAAATCAGCCTCTGTATTTTCACCTTTCATCGATGGCGCAGGACTAGGGTATTCAAATATCCCTGTCCCTCCTTGTAATTCTCTGTTAAAAGCTTGTGCAATTTCCGAGAACTTTTTTGCATCGACAGAACTCATGCCGTATAAAACGATAAACAAAGCTAACAATAAAGTAAGAATATCTGCGTAAGGAACTAACCATGATTCATCTACATGTTCATCATGATGGACCTTCTTTTTTCTCTTTTTACTCATTCGCATTCACACTACTTTCGTTTTCCTCCAGAAATTGTCTTCTTTCTGAAACTGGTAAATACGATGCTAGTTTTTGTTCAATGACTCTAGGTGCCTCCCCTTCTAAGATGGATAGGACTCCTTCAATCATTAAATATTTTTGACTTGCTTCCATTTGTGATTTTCTTTTCAGTTTATTTGCAAATGGATGCCATAAAACATAACCTGTGAAAATCCCCATTAGTGTTGCGACAAATGCAGCACTAATAGCATGTCCAAGCGCTTCAGCATCTGACATATTGCCCAATGCCGCGATAAGTCCGATTACGGCTCCTAGCACCCCTAATGTAGGAGCATAAGTACCTGCTTGTGTAAAAATAAGTGCTCCTGAACGATGTCTTTCTTCCATTGCCTCGATTTCTTCCGTTAATACATCTCTAATATACTCGGCACTTTGACCATCAACTGACAAGGATAAGCCATTTTTCAAGAACGGATCTTCCACTTCATCTGTTTTTGCTTCTAAAGCGAGTAGACCTTCTTTTCTAGCTAATTGTGCCCACTCTGAAAACAGTCGGATTAACTCTTTCGTATCCTGTATTCTCTGTTCCTTAAACAGAATACCGAATAACTTTGGAACTCTTTTAATCTCTGAAGTAGGAAAGGCAATGACCACTGCTGCAACTGTACCTACTAAAATAATTAGAATAGCCGCTGGGTTTATTAATACTGCAGGGCTAACTCCTTTAAATACCATCCCTACTCCAACAGCAATAATGGCAAGTATAATTCCTATCAAGGACGTTTTATCCATCTTATTCACCTATCTTATTCCAAAATTTCGATTCTAAGTCTTACCCTTTTTTTCGACATTTCTCTTCATTTTTTTAGTTTTATTTTATGTAAATTTTGTTAACTTCATGATTCATGACGATAGTCCCGCTTTTTTCAAAAAAAAAGGGGCGATGTCATCATCACCTTTTATTAATAAGTCTATCTTATTAGGAAATAAAGATCGAATAATTTACTTATGATCCAAAAAACTACATAGACCAGCCAAACCTAAAAAGCTTACTTAGGAAATAACCGATCCTCCACTTTCTTCTGATACTCTGAAAAATGTTTCGAATGACTAGTTCCTGTTCGCTCTTTAACCATTTTATTAAATCTCCATAATTTTTCATTATATTTCTTTTGTAGATCTACTTTTTCTTCTTCTGTTTTACAGGATCGAATTAAATCTTCCATTGACAATAATTCTTGTCTTATCCTATCCTCTTCTAAAGAATAACCAGCATTCTTCAATACCCGATAAGCCATTCGCAATTCTTCTGGTACAGACGCCAAGCTGTCCTTTGGAAGTGGTTTTCCGAATCCCGGAAGATTGCTAAACTCCCCGTTTTGATACGCTTTTTTTATTTTGTTCTCTGAAACAAGATACGAAAAATCCATTAACCTACCCCCTTCTGTCGAATGAAGCTATTTCCATTATACAATTTCCACTTCTCTTCCGTATAGGATAGGACATTTTTATGAAAAATAGAAAGGTAAGAAAGGGGTGTTATTATTGGCACGTGGAGAACATTTTAATCATAAGAAGAAACACCATCCAGGTCCTCTTCCAAAGGATACAAGAAAACATACGCATACAGAGGATGCTCCTGGCGATGAAGAATTTATCGTAACACAAGAAGCATTTAAAAACCGAGTAGAAGAAACTGAGTAAAATACTGCAAAGTACGGCGTTCTAACAAGATGAAAGGACGCCGTTCCTTTTTCCTCCAATTAATCTCCCATTGCATACTAATTCCCAGCCAGTCGTTCCCTCATGTTATACTAGAAGGTATGTACAATTCTCAATGGCTTTATCTTATACAACTAATATGAAAGAATATCGTTGGCTTTAATTTATGGATATCCAGAAATCAACCTACTTTATATAGGAAGAATATGTATCATCCAAAATTTTCTATTGGAAGGTGTTTAAATGAAATCTCTTGTGTTATGTGAAAAACCAAGTGTGGCGAGAGAAATTGCAAGAGTGCTTGGTTGCAATAAATCAAATAAAAGTTATTTAGAATCAGATAAATACATTGTTACATGGGCTTTAGGCCACTTAATTGAATTAAAAATGCCCGAACATTATGATCCTAAATACAAAAATTGGAATCTAGATGATTTACCTATTATTCCAAATAAAATGGAATTAAAAGTGATGAAACAAACAAGTCATCAATACAAGGCAATTGATCAGCTCGCAAAAAGGAAAGATATTAAAGACTGCATCATTGCAACAGATGCAGGGCGAGAAGGTGAATTAGTCGCAAGATGGATTCTCGAGAAAATTCGCTTTAATAAACCAACGAAACGATTATGGATATCCTCTCAGACAGACCGTGCAATAAAAGATGGATTTAAGCAGTTAAAGCCAGGTAAAGAGTTTGATCGCCTGTATCAATCGGCAGTGTGTAGAGCTCAAGCTGATTGGTTAATTGGATTAAATGTTTCAAGAGCCTTAACGACAAAATTCAATGATCCTTTGTCAGCAGGACGTGTACAAACTCCAACTCTATCCATGGTTCTAGAGAGAGAAAAAGAAATTCAAGCCTTTGTGCCAAAAGAATATTGGACCATTACAGCAAACGTAGACTCCCTTCAAGCTAAATATGAAAAGAATCATGAGCGAAGAATCTTCTCAAAAGAAAAAGCAGAAGAGATTGTTGCCAATACTAAAGGAAAGCCTGCAGTTGTAGAGGCTCTTACCGTAAAAGAAAAAACAGAACAGCAGCCAATGCCTTATGATTTAACAGAGCTCCAACGAGATGCTAACCGACGATTCAGCTTTTCTGCCAAAAAGACGTTAAATGTACTTCAGAAGCTATACGAGCAACATAAACTAGTCACTTATCCAAGAACTGACTCTCGTTACTTAACAACAGATATGAAGGCAACCATGCTTGATCGATTAGAAAGCATTTCCGGGGCATTTAGAGAAGAAGTTCAACCTATCATTCGCAACAAAGGCAAGGTCGAAGCAAATACTGTCTTTAATAACAACAAAGTATCTGACCATCACGCAATTATTCCAACCGAGCAACCAGTCTTTTTAAATCGGTTAGATAATGATGAAGTAAAAATTTATGATTTAATTGTAAAAAGATTTTTGGCACTATTTTATCCAAAATATAAGTACGAAACCATTTCCACCACATTAAACATCAACGGAGAATCATTTGTAGCTCAGGAGACAAATGTTGTAGACCTCGGTTTTAAGGCTTTAGATGCTCGCAAAGCAGATTCCTCTAAAAGCATACAACTGCAAAAAGGGAAACAATTAAAAGTCCAATCGGTGAATATGGAGCAAAAATTCACGGAAGCTCCATCACGATTTACAGAAGCTGACATTCTTGGGAAAATGGAAAAGTTTGGACTTGGAACTCCAGCAACTCGTGCTGAAATTATTGAAAGATTGCTTTCTTCTGAAGTATTAGAAAGACAAAACGGGAAATTGCATTCTACCTCCAAAGGGAAACAACTTATCAATCTCGTTAATGATGATTTGACTACTCCCGATTTAACTGCAAAATGGGAGCAAGAATTAGAGGATATTGCTAAAGGAAAAGCTAATGCTAAACAGTTTATGGAGCAGATAAAAGAGCAAACAAAACGATTTGTTCGTGAAATTAAACACAGTGAGAAATCGTATAAAATGCAAAATTTAACTGGATCAAAATGTCCAGAGTGCGGATCTTTCTTAAAAGAAAAAAATACGAAAAACGGAAAAGTCCTTGTATGTTCCAGTATGGATTGCTCCTTTAGTAAAAGAAAGGATCCTAAACTATCCAATAAACGCTGTCCACAATGTCATAAAAAAATGGAAATTCATAACGGAGTGGCAGGAACCTACTTCCAATGCAGAAACTGTAACGTAGTGGAAAAAGCTACTGACCGTAAGAAAACAATTAATAAAAGAGAAGAACGGAAACTAGTCCAGAAATACAGTAAGGACGAAAGCTTTGGAAACAGTTTGGGTGATTTATTAAAAGCGGCGATGAAAAAAGAAGAATAAAAAAGGAAAAGAGACTGTGACATAACTAAATAGATACTCTGTAAAGACGAGCAATCTCTCATTTAGCTCTTAAATAAAGGTTACTTTCCTATACTGATTATTTATGTTTTTAAATATAGTCAAGTGTAAAAATTAATTCGTTCCATTGCGCTACAGACACTCGCTTTCCGCGGGGAGCAACCTAAGCCTCCTCGGCTAAAGCCTGTGGGGTCTTAGGTTTTGCTCTATTTCCCGCAGGAGTCGAGTGTCCTCCGCTCCATTGCACTCCGTTTTTAAAGGCT
>Ga0209463_1001874_pt1 | contig 12171 bp, 21 predicted proteins | sample AgamicMgSfrz_FD_187169 | JGI IMG/M metagenome (GOLD analysis project Ga0209463, IMG submission 187169) | Agave microbial communities from Guanajuato, Mexico - Mg.Sf.rz (SPAdes) (version 2) | ecosystem: Host-associated > Plants > Phyllosphere > Phylloplane/Leaf | place: Guanajuato, Mexico... | reverse complement strand
TTTCATAAGATTCCCTCCTCGTTAGTACCTATTAATATTACTAAAAATATCCATATCGTAAAAAGAATTTGCTTCAGGGCTTATCTTATAATAAGTTCGTATCATGTATAAATTTAGTTAACATAACGTTAATTATCGGAAATCAATTATTCTAAGTATTCTTCAGTTAAAGCAGAATTTAAATATCGAGCCATACCAGTTTTCATCTTACTGAATCCTACTTTACGATAAAATTCCTCATTACCTGTTGTAGCAACAAGATGAACACAAGAAATATCCTTAAGTTGAGCAAGTAGGTCACCTATAATTTGTTGCCCAATGCCTTTATGTTGATAGGTGTCTTCGATCACAACATCATATATGGCGGCATTAAATACTCCATCTGACATGGCCCTTCCAAACCCTACAATCTTATCTTTATCATAAGCGATAGTTACTACATTGCTTAAAGTGAAGATCTTTTTAATTTTTTCCTCATTATGTTTTTTCCACCCTACAGAATGATAAATTTCTTTCATTCGTGACCAATCAACATTCTCTATAGTATTTAAAACTGAAATATTCATAGGATCTACTCCCTTTGTTTTTATATAGTCTATTTAGTACTATTTCAGCTTACAAAAACAAAAATCCTATATTGTATACTCCATACAAAGTTAGTTAACATAATGTCTCTTAACGGAACCAAGCAAGCAAAAGAACCCTTGCGGCAGTAGGGTTCAGCTAAGGATTCTTTTGCTTGTGTATGCAGCTTTTTATACACCGTTGATATGACGATGATCTTCAGGTGTGTGGTTGAAGAAAGAATGTATAAAAAGCGCTCCTTTTATACATATGCTAATACAACCACAAAATAGAATTTAAGATTCCCTTTGGAAAATTTTGATTTATTTACAAACTAAAGAAACCTGTTATAATCAAACGCAATGGCAAAACACTTTATGGGTTTTGTTCATTTTCTGCTTTGAACGACCAGGGAAAAACCACTGATTAGGTCCAGTGGTTTTTCTCTATTTTTTCTGTAACCTACTTGACATAATATTGTTATAAAGAGAAACAAGACTGCATCTTTATTGTTATAAAGATATGTTATGATACACTTGATTGTTATGGCATAGGCATACCATAATATATTTATAGCTCTTATGTAGAAAGATTTCTCTATCCTTGTCAGGGGGAGAAAGAAACCTTTTTACCTTCAGAAAGTTTACATTTCAGTTCCTAGAACCAATAGCTATACCAATTTACATGCAAACGTAGCGATTGGATTTAATATAGGTTAAATCTTTTTCGTAGTTTGCACATACTTTACATGTGTCTCTATTTTTCTCCTATCTGATTTCTTTTTCCATTTGCTCGAAATCAGATAGGCTTTTTTTGTAATTAACACTTTCATAGCACGAATGAGGGTTGTTCAAAAAAGTATACGTTTACGAACTTATAGAAAATTACTAAATTCTACTTATGTATATATCCGTAAAAGTTCAAAAACATTTTTTGGACGTTCTGTTATTTACATATACCTCTACGAACGTTTTTTTATTATGGAGTTAAAAATGAATATGAAAATCGGATAATTGATAATCTGTCTTACGTCTTTTATTAACTACATCAAGTAATGAATTGAGACGTTTATTATCTTTTACTTCTTCTCCCAATAAATAATCACAAAAAGCGATATTGTGCAATGTAGCAAAGATCATTTTATTTAAATCAGGTTTATCTATCGTTTCATTGATGATTTCATAAAATTGTTCGATTCTGCCCTTAATAATTGTTTCTTCAATTACAACACATTTATCAAATTTAGAAATGCCCATTCTTTAGTTCATCTCACTTCCTAGACGTTCTTAGTTATATTAGTATTCTCAATCTTCTGGTAAAATATATAATTAGAGAGATGAATTGGAAAAAGAATGTAAGAAGGCAAATAGAATTGTAGGTTGAAGCTAAAACATACCTTGAAATGGGGGATACAATGATTACATTACAAGAAATTATAAACATTGAACAACCTTCAGAAAAACCAGAAGTTCAGTATTTAATTAGTGTCAAAACAAAACAGAATTTTGATGTGTCTGGTTCCATTGAGATGTCTGGTTACGGGTATGAAAGCCAAATTCAAACTCAATTAACAGCATACTTTGAAGGTCAGGAAAATATGGATAATTTTGTTCTATTTAAGAATGGTGACTCAATTAAGATAAGCGAAATTGTACATTTAAAGGTTGAAAAGGGTTCGACCTTATTACCATTTTAATAAAAAAGACATCCACTAAAATGGTATGCTCCCTTTATAGTAGACAAATAAAAGAAAGCAACCTAATTTGTCTACTATAAAGGGGATTTTTTATGGAGAAAAAGAGGAGAACATTCGACATTGAGTTTAAGAAAAAAGCAGTCGATTATCTACCATAAATAAAAGAGCAGCTTACAAATATAAACTGCTCTTTTGCTAACTACTTAGACTGAATAACTGCTTCTTTAACATACACTTTATAGTCAATAATTGCATCCTCCATTATGGGCAGTTCGCTTTCTGAATTGATATACCCAGCCAATGATTTGGTACTTGCCTCAAAGTAAGGAAGTTCTTCATCAAGGGAAAACTTAATGCTTTTTTCATCTAGTGATAACATGTCAACTATGATGTCAGTACTTATTTCTTCTAAATACAGTTCTTTTGCTGAAATGATATTTATAGTGCCTACACATTTCAGATCCACTACTTTAAAGCCTTTATCTAGCAGGTGTTCCACTAAATCTTTAGGCATCTAAACCCCTCCTTAATACTTACTAATTTTCGACATAAAAAGAGGGATTCCTTTAGAATAATGCCTAGGGAGTATTACACATGAAGATACGTAAATAAAAGAGCAGTTTGCATTTGCAAACTGCTCTTTTGATGAACCGTATAACATACTCAGACCGATTGCAACCTTAGTTTTCATACCCATACAAGGCTCCTTTTGGACTGACCGTATAAATATCTATAAGTTTTAAAGATTTACATGGAAGTGAACCCAAACTTTGCATCAGAACAGATATTTGATATCAAAAGGTTATTTTCATTTAGAGAATAATCGATAACTATCACTTTTATCCGTTCCATTACCATAAACATTCGCAGTTGAAGGAGAAGCATCTGACGTATTGTCGTATATCCATTCTAGTCTAAGTGCCATATAGCCACCAGCTCCGTAGGTAGATGTATTCTTACGTTTAATATACTGAGAAAAGCTCTTCCATGTTCGAGGGCCTACTATCCCATCAGGAGTTAATCCATTTCCTTTTTGATACTTCTTTACCGCAGCTGTTGTTTTCGGTCCAAATGAACCATCAGCATCTGTAATTCCTGTTTCTGTATAAAAAGACATTTCATTTAAAATGTATTGCATGTTCTTTACCTCTGTACCAGAAATACCTTGCTTGAGAATCGTGTTTTTATCCCAATGTTCAGGATGATGAAAGCCTGCGGCTGAAGCCATCGTGGGAATTGATACTATACAAGATAAAAATGCAACCATCATACCTATTACCCATTTCTTGTTAATCCTCATCATAAAACCCCTCTCCTTCAATATTTTTTATCAGAGATTCTATTATCTAATGAAAAAAGAGATACGAGAGGTGTCTATTCATGTGGTATAGAATCCTTCTACATTATAACGTATATGGTGTAATTATTTGTTTATTTATTCCTCATATTATGAAATACGGTAAAAAATAACCAGTCAATAAGAGTCTATATTCTCCCGATAGCTCTAGTTACCATAATTTAATTCCTAGGTATACAAATGAGTAACCCAATCTGATATCTAATTGGGTTACTCATTTGTTAAGAAGTGATTTCTTTTAAAGAAGATAACAAGCTTTTATGCATATGTAACAATGAATCAATATCTTCCTTCGAAAACTTTTCTAATGCACTTGCCACGGCCTTATATGATGATGCATTTTTAATTGATTTCTGTGAGATGTCCCTTCCTTTAATTGTTACTTTTAGATTTACTTCTCTTCGATTTTCTTTTGATTGCTCTCTTTCAACTAATCCTAGATTAACTAATCCATCTATACTCACACTTACCGTACTTTTTGAGATACCCAGTTGTTCTGTTACAGCTTTTAAAGTACTTCCTGGTTTTGAGGCAATCCAGTTTAAAACACTCATTTGTTGAACTGTCAGTCCTAAACTAGAGGCATTACTTTGAGTGAATTTTATAATAGCTTTATTCACTGATATAAAAGATTGAACCACTTCTCCTGCTTGTTCTATAGCCTGATTGCTAAATTCCATAATAGATTCCTCTTTCCTTAGACATTGTTTGTAATTGAACAGTTCATTATATTATAGTTCAATTATAAACAATGATATAAGAAACTCAATAGATGTTAAGTTAACCTGCCAATAATGAAAAAACATTACCAGAAGCCCAAAGAAACCTATAGATTCTTTGGGCTTTCTTTGCACTTATGTTGCATTCAGGATACGTATTTTTCTATTGAAGTTCTTGAACTAAAGCATCTTTAGTTCAAGTGCAAACTAATAGCTGGTCTCAGTTCCTTTTCATAATGAATATTTTTTAATCATTATTAACTACCCAATCACTAATTTCCGAGATAGACAAACCAGATTTCTTTAATCGTTTAATTGTCTCAATTCTTTGAACCGACGCTTCTCTTGGATATCGTCGTGTTAAATTTTCATCCGATTGTTCAAATTGGATTAAACCAGCTTCTGTGTAATATTTTAACGTGCTGTATCTCGAATCTGTTATTCGAGATAATTCTCCGATAGATACATATTCAGATTGTAGAATATCCTCTAATGAACGTCTTCTTGACACTACAATCCCTCCAATTAACCTACGGACGCAATGATTGTAGTAATGGTGTGTGATATACTATCTATCATTGCAAAAATTTCTTTATTTTTTGTATCTTTGCGAAGCATAATTAGTTTGTCGTTAAGATCTTTGTCCTCAAACTTACTGAAATAGTTCTTCAAAACACGACTACCTATTAATAAACTTGATAGAACAACAGTGTCAGTTGTAACTGGCCCCTCTTCTAATAACTCTGCTCGAATTTGCTCGATAACTTGCTTCTTAGAATTTTCACTACCTATATAGTGACTAGATTGTCCAAAGATACCTCCGTTAGTTTTAGTTACTATATCTAATTCAACTAAAGAGTCACCAACTGAGTTGAATAACTCCTTGAAAAGTTCACGTTTAGAAACCAATTCTCTCCCTAATTTTTTCAGATGAATTGATTTTCCTGTAGAAATCTTATTATAGATTGAACGCAAATACTCTTTATCACTTGGTAACTTTTGTTTTACTGTCACTTGATTATCTGACAATGAAACAATATCATCCAGAGCAAGTTCCAAAATTCCACTAGCAACCATAAATGCACGAATACGTAGACTGCCAATAGGAGCAACTCCACCTCTATCATTTAGTACTAGTAATAAATATTTTTGAGAAATTTCTATATTTTTCATAAAAACACTTCCTTTTATTTTAAAGAGTAAAGTGATGAGTCATTCAAAATCAATTACTTACTACTTACTACTTACTACTTACTACTTACTACTTACATGATAATATTTTGTTTTAATATTGTCAATTAGAACACTTAATACTAACTTTATTGGCCTAACCTGCTTCGTTAGTCTACATAGAAGCCCTCGCAATCTCAACAAGATAAAGTTCAAATTATCTCTAAATTAATTTTGATACTGTTTTATAAGGACTGTATCAAAATGCTTATCGGTGTAAATTCACATTTCCCTAACCTTACCCATCGTAAATAAGACCTTATTTCTTGAGCAAACTACTCAAAATGCTATGAGGTATCCTAATGCTAATCTTCCAGTTTCCTTACGAAAACAGAAAAAGGTGATTCGGTTTATGGATAGAAAAGTTTATGATCTTCAATTTAAAATGGCTGCCGTTCAGTTGTATCGTTGGATAAGTGAATATGAAGCATATGAGGAAAGTGTGTTTCCAGGCCGTGGAAGCGTACTTTATAATTCCCAGTATTAAATGAAAAAGGCGACATTCTATAATAAGGTAAAATCTTTTGGGGCAAGGAAGTAACGTCCTTTTGGCTTTTTATTTTGTGGGACATCTTAGCAAAATAAGTGATGTTAGAAATTTGCGAAAAAAAATCTTAGAGGCAACGTAGGAGAGCAGTAATTCGTTCAAATTCACATATGTAGATCCGATAAAATTATCCATTTTGATTAAACTAAGTTTAATCAAAAAAAGCATCCTGAAAGGATGCTTAGAAGTTGTCCTGTAAAGCTTCACTTTTTTTCTTAAGTCTTTGGCTCTCTTCCTCTAACTCAATAATTCTATTTTGAAGATCTTTATTATCAAAGTCTCGTTCTAACTCCTCAGATAATTTTATTTGCTTTTTATGAATTTCAATTCGTTGTTTGGCAATCGCTTCTAGTTCTTTATTTACTAGTAATTGTTCGTATGGATTCATTGTATTCCCCCCTTTTTGGCCTATGATTTTCACTTTCAACATAAGAAAGAAAATTCCTTTAAAATAAAGTCCATTGGACATTATCCATGAACATAGTGATCGCGCCAAACTCATTGACAATAAAGCCAAAATCCCATACAATTCGCATCCAAACTACTAAAGATTCATATGTCTTTCTAAAGGCTATTTCACGTATAGAGATGAAAGAAAGTACAGGTGTATTGATAGTAAATAATTGCTTTATTCTATTTAAGCGTTATAATCATACTTGTCTACGGACTAAACTAAACAGTAAGAAAGAAGTGCCATTATGAGAAAGTTAAAACCCTCTTTTCAAAACCTAGTCAATGAAAACAGACATAAAATACTAGAGGATAAAAAGGTCATGGAAAAGATTGACGAAAAAATTGAAGCTCGCCATGAGCAGGCTATGAAGATAGAAACCAAATAAGAGTAGAATAAAAACATCCTATCTAAATGGATGTTTTTTTGTATTGTACTGCGGTTGCATCCCTAGGTAAATGTGTTTTTTGCAGGATTTCCCACATGCTATATCGAACCTAGAAAGTCACAGGAAAGGGGCTGTTAATATGGATTCAAGAGAACAAAAGAGATTGGCAACTACTAAAGAACAAATGGAGAATGCGAAAGACCGAACTGATTTATCATCTGAGTTAGAACAAGACTTAGAGAATTTAGGATTACAACGACGAATGAAGCAATTAGAGTTAGAAAACAAGTTCCTAAAAAAACAGAACGATGAACTAGTTTAATTCACAGCACCCGTTCAGGGGTGCTTTTTCAACACTTTAACACTTTTATGTCGGAACCCCTATTTATGGATCAATACTTTCTCCGAGAGCAAACAAATAAGAAAGATGTTTTACTCTCTTTTTATCTAAATGATCCCGTCTATCTATGTATGTTTTATAGTGAAATTCCATTAATCGCTATTTACTTTAAATCAACATGTTTCGTTTCCAAAATAAATCTTTGATGGTCCAGATTATTTGATCTACAAAGGTTAATGTACGTTTATATCTCTTCCACTCCTTCTCATAGTTAACCTCAATATGACATCCAAAGAAAAAGAGCCAATCGTCTAATTGAAATATCTTTATAATGTCTTCTTTATGCTTTGTCACAAACCATAGGGAATAAGTATATGCATCTTGTTCTGACCAATGCAAACCCTCGCAATCTATTTGGCCCTCTAGTAGTTCAGTCACGTAATCCAAATTATAATCCTGTAGCATGATAAAGATACGATCTTCTAAAAAATAAGACTGTTGAAAATGTCTCAATTCATGGGAAAGCAAAAAGGAAATATTCGCATAAAATTCATTCCAATCAGGAGAGTGCTGAAGTAAGCGCTCTTCTATTAAAAAGATCATGTTCTCTGGATATAAACAAAAGGCCTCACTATATGATCCCATTATCGTTCGCTGAATTTTAGAATGAAAATATTCCGTAACATCGATATGTAAACGGACATCCTGAAAACCGTCATCATCTTTTAAAATATAAATACATAAATTGCTTTCTCTAACTTCTTCAGAAAATAAGTACATGAGTTCTTCTAACTGATGATCCTTAACATATCGACTATCGTTAATAATATTCAAAAAATCTCCCTTTCTTGATTAATTTCCCTTCTCGTACAAGTTCCCGAGGGAAAATGCTATAGGAAACCATCTTTCCGTTTCATACATATGATGTAGATTTTCAGCCACTGGATAGCCTGGTATCTTACCATCAAATATATATAATGTACTCGGAACATGTCGAGGCAGAATCGTACAATCATCAAACATTAACTCCACGACTGCCTTACAAAAATCTTCAGACATTCCTACCCATAGCTTTACGTTTTTATTACTTGGCATGTGAATGCTGTAATCCCCTAGATAGCTTATACCTTTTCGTTCTAATATACGTTCGATTTCAGCAAACGAAACGTTTTCAGCCCTCTGTGTTAGTAACTCTATAATGATTTCTTTTATCCTTTCTTTCATATATGCTCCCCCCTCAACATTAGTACTATAATTATAGTGAGTTGCATTACCTAGTAAGCTAGATTATGTTCTATTTTGGAGGTCCATTTGAATTTTCACAAATATTCTGTCCTCTTTATAACTATATATTAAGTGTTAAATCGAAACTTTTTTGTATTTTCTCTCTGTTTAACGTGTCCAGTATGTCGACTTAGATCCAACCCTTAATATTCCCATGACTGGATACAGTTTTTCAAAATTATAATGGGTTAATTGAGGTCATTTTTCCTAGCCGATATCCATTCAGATATTTCATCAAAAATATTCTGAACTTGTTCTTTATTTAAAACTTCAACTTTTTCCCAAACGATGGAGAGATATTCCTCTAAGTGATTAGGATATGAAAGAGATTCAGTAACAAGGGCTTTATAAAGTAATGGATTACCCCCTTTATCTATTTCACCTTTACATCTATAATTTTCAAATTCCCATCCTCTTTTTGTTTTTTTAAAGTGATAAAGGTCCTTATCCCCCCATTGAGGACTGTAAATCTGCATTTTGAATCTAGATGTACTACTCAATTGTAAATACCTCCTCAAAAATATAATTTTAATAAGGCACTTTTTATCTTTACCCTTTAAACATATATTTTATTTACATCCTTTTTACCGTAATTTTGGCAGTTCTAATTACCTCATTCCCATAGAGCTCACCTCTATTTCGATACTTATATTTTTTCACTTTTACGAGCTTTATTACTCCCTATAAGAGGTAGTATGATAAGGAAAATGCATATAATATATGGTGTAAAAGCAGAAAAATACTGCCTCTTCCCAGTTAAAAGAGGCAGTATTTTTCTATTCGTTGAATGGTAGTCGTTAGATGACGCTCTATTGCATCTCAGATAGTTTGCTCCAAATATAAAATTTTAAACATTTTATTAAGTAAAAAGAGCTCAGCATACTAGGATCTTTTGCTAGATAAAGCATTATCTTTTACATATATTTCATAATGTCCATTTATATAACTAGTTACCTTTAGGTTAAGCAAAAGGGCTTTTAGGTTAACTAGTTCAGAATCTAATTCGCACTCTCTTGCCATATCTTCAATCTTCTTCTTGATTATTTGTATATTATTTTCTAAATCAGTTACCGTTTTTTCACTGTATTGGTAGGGAACTTCATCTACAACTTCTGTAATTAATTGATTCTGTCCTTCGTATTCTGATTTCCCTTTAATTGCAGCCTGTTTTCCAATCAATACAGCCTGCTCTTTTATGTCTGACAGAAGAATCATTAAACCAATTCGTTTACTCATAGGAATATGCTGCTTATCAAAAATAGAGATAATTTTTGTTTGATAGTCATCCATAGTGATATGTAGTTGATATTTTGCTTCTCGGATTACTTCTTCCTGATTTTTAATAAGTATCATTTAAGGATTCTCCTATAATATCCATGTATATCCTAACTATGGCTATTAGGTTTTTTTTTTCTGATGAAAGAAGAAAACAAATCTTTAACAAATAAAGACATGTTTTTTCTAGAATTACAATCCAGTCTATTACTTTACCCTTTGAGTTGAAAAATAAACATAAAAAAACTAATTATTACAGAATGAATATATGATTACCAATAACGGTGATTACGCCAACTAAAGATGTATATGAAATTCATTTGCATTTTATTCATCCAAATTGGATACGAACTTTTATTCTAAAGTATCTATAGTTAAATTTAAATCAAGAAGTGCTTGCTCTAGATTTGCTTTTATCGTTATTGTGCTAAAATCAATTCCTAGTTGAATCATCGTCTGGGCAACTTCAGGCCGGATACCAATTAATATTGTTTTTACCCCAAGAAGACCTAATGCGTCTACAATTTTAAAAATTTGATGGGCAACCATGGTATCTACAATCATCACTCCGGAGAGGTCAAATAGCAAATGTGATAATTTTAGTTCATTTGCTTTCTTTAATGTTTCCTCTAGTAAAAGTGTTGCTCTTTCCGTATCTCCCTCTCCAATGAGAGGGAGTATAGCAATACCTTTGGTGATTGGAACCACCGGTACAGATAATTCAAGGAAAGCACTCTTTGCTTTTTTTAGTGTTTCTTGATGAATATTTACATACGTCAAACTAAAAACATAAACAGCTTTATCTAATAAAGGATCAATGATAGTGATTAATTCAAATATTGTGTCTGTAGGTATATTATGATCTCTTATTTCTTCTTTAAGGACTTCCCATATGAATTTTCGGTAATAGGTCGTATCTTCTAAAGCCTCACTCAGAGAAATACCTAGATTTGATGCAAATTCTCCTGACTCTTTTGCCCATTTCACTATTTGATCAAAAATTGTTTTTTGATCGATTTTTTCCATGAGAGCCTGCCCAAAATAACTGATGAAGTTTGCTCTCAATTCAATAATTTCTTCTTTTGTGACATTGACGTCTTTTACCTCTTTAAGGTCAGTCATTCTATTCGTGTGTACCATATGTGCAATTTCATATTTTTTTCTAAGATTTTCTCTCCCAGAAAGTGTAAATTATCCATTTCACATTAACTCCTGTTCTTTTAGCCGTTTAGATTGCTATTTTTATTTTTAATTTTAATTTCTAAAGATAAATTTTTAAAAATTTTCAACCTATCCTCTAAGCTACTTCTCAAGATAATATTTAAAATTAGTAGGGTAAATGCAAATAAAGATGCTATGAAAAATATAGGTGTAAAAACCGGAAATAAAATAAATACAGCAATTACTGCAATAATGGTGAAAGTTAAAAAAATAAGTATTTTCTTATTTAGTTTATTTGTTCTTTCTAAAAGCTCTTCATTTCTCTTTATATACTCTTGAATTTTTTCTGGACTCTTCGCAATATAGTCTCTTTCTACTTTTTTATTCATCTTACTAATTCCTTGAAACGCAATAATAATTGCTAAGGTTGCGATAAGAGATATAATAACATAGTTTGGCATTTAAATACCCTCCTGCTCTTTTTAACGTTTCATTTCTTGTGCTGCATTTCTTTTTTTGTAGAATATGCTCCATTATTCCGTGCAAAAAATTTTGTAAATCTATTTTATGATTTCTCTTTTCTTCCTTTGTCATAATCCTTTCTCTCTCTCAGTACCTCCCTCCTTTCTAAACTGAATTTTAAAGAAATCTTGGCAAGAAATCTTTTTTTCTTTTTAATTTCATCTATTTTTTTAACCGCAATTGGATCAATATTTTTTAAGAACAAATCCATAATATTTATTCCTTTCCTGTAGATTGTGGTTCCCTACTACAAAAGAGAGAAGAGCATAAGGGGTTTTTGCCCCCACAGGACGCGTGGGGCTAGGCAGAGCCTAGCTTAACCGTGATATCATGAAAACCCTCAAAGTGGCGACTCTCTGGCGACTCAAAAACGGTGGCCGGCGACTCTCTGGCGACACATTGGCGAGTCAATGGCGACACCTCTTTTTTCACTTCATGGCTAAATCTTGTTACTTTTCATTTAATTTTAGGAGTTTTTTGTAAACTTTTTTGTTCATCTTCATAGAGCTGAATGCTTTCATTACTCGATTGAATGACATCCTTTTTCATCGCAAGTTTTGATTTCGTATCAGCTCTTTCCTCATCCACTTGGTACTTCATATCACGTTGTAACTCGTTCATTTCTTGTTGCGTTTGA
>Ga0209463_1001872_pt1 | contig 12179 bp, 13 predicted proteins | sample AgamicMgSfrz_FD_187169 | JGI IMG/M metagenome (GOLD analysis project Ga0209463, IMG submission 187169) | Agave microbial communities from Guanajuato, Mexico - Mg.Sf.rz (SPAdes) (version 2) | ecosystem: Host-associated > Plants > Phyllosphere > Phylloplane/Leaf | place: Guanajuato, Mexico... | reverse complement strand
TCTCTCCCTAAAAACATATTTTTTTCTAATATAAAGAATTAACGAAAGCGTAACAATACAATTCCCATGTGATTTTTGTCTAATTTATGAACTATATTTCATATACTTTTATTTACACTCTATTAATAATAAAGTTACTAAATCTCATATTTAAACAAGAAAAAGTTACTTTATTCAATCTCTTCTTATCCACTAAATTCCAACAAATAAACTATGAACAGAAAATTGATATACTTATAAATAATATAAAACAAGAAAAAAGCGTGGGATTTCCGCGCTTTTTTCTTGTTTTATATTATATCGATATAATTTAAATGTCCTTATATTTTAACTTTCATTCATAATCTTCATCTTTTACAGGAAAATAAAAAACAGCTCTATTTAAAAACGTTGCATATTGCTCACGCGTTACAACTTTACTCGGTTCAAAATTCCCATTTCCTGTCCCTACTATGACATGATTAGACTGCAGTGCACTAATCGCATTTTTTGCCCAATGATTATTTGGTACATCTTTAAATGTATGGTTCTTCTTCATCTCAAATGTAAATGCGTTTGTAAGAATTTGCGCCATTTCTGCGCGTGTCACTGGTGCGGCTGGTCTAAAGTTTCCTTTTTCATCACCTTTAAAAATACCATGCTTTGTCAATACTAAAATTTCATCTAAAAACATTGTTGCCCTCTCAGAAATATCTTTGTATGGATTTTTTAAAGGTCCTTCTTTTTTCAAATTCAATGTACGATACAGTACTGCTGCTACTTGTTCTCTTGTTACATTATCACCTACACCAAACTTACCATTTCCATAGCCTAACATTACTTTATTGTATACTACGTCCATTATATCGTCATATGCCCAGTGGTTTACTGGAACATCATCAAAAACAATCATTTCTGGATATTCTTCTGCTTTTACGTTTGGAACATTTGTACTTACAAACAAGCCGCCCATAATAGTTACCGTGGCCATTATACGTAACATGTTCTTCTTCATTGCCCTCTCCCCTTTATCTCCATTTGAAAAAACGGAAAATAATAGACTGAAATCCTTCCCAATATTACATATGTTGCCTTTGCACCATTTATGCAATATATTACATTTAAAAAATCTATTATTGTGAAAATCACTACTAAAGGAGAGCCAATTCGCTCTCAATTTCAATTTTTATACCGAATTGTACGCAAATCATTTCTCTTTCCTATGGTCATTTAAAGGTGTTTCTATACATTAAATATTCTACTTTTTTCAAAAGAAATCCTTCACATTTTAAAAGTTCATTTTCTAGACAAAAAACGCAAATATATGTTGTTACTCCCTATATATCGACGTTTCGATAAAGGATATCAACTTAGCTGCAAAATAAGAAAATAATAACCTATCTACTAATAAAAGCTCATAATAAGCGGAAGATATCTCTTCTACACATTATGAGCTTTCTCTTTATCTATTCCATTTTCCCTGTAGCATTATCAATTGATCGTTGTAAAAACTTCGCAAATTGCCCACGTGTAACGAGCATTTCAGGCTGGAACTTGCCATCTCCCGTTCCTACCGCTACTTTATTAGACTGTAATGCGCTAATTGCATCCCTTGCCCAATGGTTTTCTGGTATATCTGTAAATGTATGCGGACTCTTCGCTTTCAACTCATATGCTTTCGTTAAAATTTGTGCCAATTCTGCACGAGTCAGTGTATCTTTCGGACGGAAGTTTCCATTTTCGTCGCCTTTAAAAATACCGATATTTGTTAAATGTAAAATTTCGTAAGGAAACATTGTTGACTTCCCGCTAATATCCCCATATGGATTCGCATCAAATACACTTCTTTTTAAACCAAGTGCACGATGTAGTACTGCCGCTGCCTGTTCGCGTGTTATATTATCTTCTGTCCCAAACTTACCATTCCCATAGCCATACATAATGCGATGATATACTAAATTCGTAATTTCATCATATGCCCAATGATCTGTTGTTACATCATCAAATTCTATCATAATATTAGGACCAGATTTTTCGATAACATCTGTATTTGCAGACACACCATTTGCACCTACAAATATTCCTCCCATTAAAGTTAACGATGTCGCTACCTTTACTAGCTTTTTCATCTCTCTCATCTACCTTTTCCTTTATTTTCCTATCTTTTATATTGTACAAAAAATAAGAAAATTATCAATAGAATATGATCTAATTATTTACAATTATGAATACATTTTTTCTTTCACCGCTATTTTTTCATCCTTCGTTTTCCGAAAAGTAAAGGCCATTCCTACAAATATAAGGATAATCCCTACTACTTGCATACTAGTCGGTCTAAATCCGGTAAAGACTGTATCTAATAGTATCGCAACAGCAGGATCCAAAAATACTAATACAGAGATCATTCTAGTCGATAAATCTCTTAAACTGTCAAAAAATAAGTAATATACAAATCCAGTATGTATAAGACCTGTCGCTGTAATCATCATCCAGTTCATCTCTGTTAATCCTTGAAACTTGCCAAAATCTACGAATGGTAGCAATAAAAATATACCTAAAAATGTTTGTAAAAATGTCATCGCATATGCGCTCGTATGCCGAATTCCTTTTCCTAATAAAGTGGTAAAAGCATAAAATAGTGCTGCAAGAAGTGCCCATACCATGCCAGATGACATAAGTTTCTCAAACGATACATTTCCATCTACCCCAGCTACTAAAACTGTACCGATAAAACAAATAGCAATAGACAAAACAGCAAACATTGTAAGTCTCTCTTTAAATACGATACTACCAATCATTAATACGATGATTGGTGCAAGATGATAAACTGAAATCGCAATTGTAATCGACATAACTTCAAACGCTTTAAATAGAAATACCCAGTTGAAAACGAGAAATACACCGCATGCTAATATTTGTACAACTTCTTTTTTATTCCATTGCTCACTTTTATACTGCCCTGTTACGAGCCAACATAATGCTAAAAATATAGTCGCACAAATGCAACGAACGAATACTAATTCAAAAGACGGTAAACCCGTTTGAACAGAAAAGAATCCAATTGACCCGAAAATAGACATTGAAAGGATCATTTTTATAGCCGGCATTGATTTTTTATTGTACAACCTTTCTCTCCTCCTACAATTACTCTCTTATAAACTAAAAATTGTAAAAACATTACATATTATTATATATTACAATCGAAAAATTGTAAAAAATTAGAATATAAAGAGCGACATCACACAAAATTTTCATAATAAAAAAATCATCCTTTTGTATTCCACAGGATGATTTTTTATATTTATTGAGAGGACTCTCTCTATATAAAGACTTACATATACTCTACTATTTTTGAAGAGTAAATTGGGAAACTATCTGTTTTAGTCCTCCTGCTACGTTGTGCAGATGTTCAATTGAAGCCGAGATCTCTTGAACAGATTTTTCTTGCTGTTGAATAGACTCTTTTACCCTATCAGTTCGATCAGATGACCTTTGAGAAATTTGCGCCATGTCTTCTGTAGAAGCAGAAATCTCCTCACTACTCGCTGCAATTTCATCTGTAGACATAGATACCGTTTGAATTTGCTCAGATACTTGCTGCACTTTTTCTGTAATTGTTCCAAATACTTTTTCTGTATGCATTACTACTTGAGTACCTGCCTGTACCTCATTATCTACTTTCCCCATCATATGTACCGTATGGTTCGTTGTTCCCATAACTTGAGTAATAAGCTTCTCAATTTGTTTTGCAGAATCACTAGATTGTTCTGCTAATTTTCGTACTTCATCTGCCACAATTGCAAATCCTCTACCACTTTCCCCAGCACGTGCAGCCTCAATTGCGGCGTTTAATGCTAATAAGTTAATCTGAGAGGTAATACCTTGCATAACATCAATGATTTTAACAATTTCTTCTGATTGTTCTTTCATAGTCTCTACTTGTTTCACACCGCTATGTACCGAATTTTGGATTGTATCCATCTGTTGAATCATTTGTTTCATTAATTTGTTACCATTCTCTGCATCTAATGCTGATTGAGCAGATAATTCATTTACAGAGGATGATGTATTGACTATACTCTGCATTCCTTGCGTCAACTCTTCCATCGCACCCGCAGTTTGTTCCATTGCTTGCATTTGACTCTCTGCACCATTTGCAACTTCTTCAATATCCATAGTGATTTTCTTCGCTGCACTACTAGATACTTCTGATGCAGATACTACTCCGTCTGCATGTTGGAATAAAAGCTGAATATTATTCTCTACTTCTTGCATATTTGTTCTTAGCCCTGCAATCATCTCGTTAAAATTACTTACTAATATACCTAATTCATCCTTAGCAGTATAATCACCATGTACGGTTAAATCTCCTTCTTTCGCTCTTTCCATCATACGACTAACCGTTTGTAAAGGAGCAACTATAAGCTTGCTAATAATATAACTTACTATACATATAACGATTGTAGTAACTACTACAAGAATGATAAAGGTAATAACGGAACGATCAATCATTTTTTGAGAATCTTTAAATACTTGGTCAGCTAAATTTGAAACATACGATTCTAGATCCACTGCATAACCAGCTAACTCTATTCCCTTCGGTTTTAATTCCTTCTGAAATTCATTTACCATTTGTGGCTCGTTTGTTGCCTTCGCCTTTTCAAATAATTTTTTATATGTATCTTTATAACTTGGCAAAGATTTCTTCATCTTCTGAAACAGTTCATCCTCTTGCTTACTTAAATTAAAACCATCATCATATTCTTTTAATAAAGAATCATATTTTTTAAGATCCTTTTCAATATTATCAATTATCCCCTCTTTATTTGCCACTTCATTTTGTGATGCCGTAATTAATTCTAGTAAGTTATATTCTAATGAATTTTGTGTACGAAGCATTCCTTCTAATAAAATTGCAGAATATTGATAATCATCTACTACAACCTCTGTATCGTGCTTAATCTTATTAATAGAATGAATTGCTACACTGCTCATAATTACCATACCTAAAACTGCTAATGAAATAAGCGCTAATAATTTATATTTCACTTTTAAATTTTGTAAAAAATACATTTTTCCACCTTTATTCCTTTATATATAGATTTTTAGAATTTTATAGCTTATTATTTACAAAATCACAATAAAAAGCAATGATAAATATTCCCAATATCAAACTTATATCTCTATAAAAAAAGAAGTAGCATAATAGCTACTTCTTTTTGCTTTGTTTCTCATATTGTTCAAACGTATGAATTCTTTCGAAAATTGGTGGATGTGTGTATAAGAAAAACTTCACTAACGCAGGCGGATTTACTTGACTTAAGCTCGTTTTTGATAAATATTGAAAAGTTTTCACACCAGATTTCCCGTCCTTCGTCATATTTAAAGCGTATTGATCTGCCGCTCGTTCTTCTATACGAGATACATAGTTTGTTGCTGGTTGTGATGCAAAAGAGAGAACAGAAGAAATTAAGAAAAATAAAGGTAAAATTGAGAAACATGCTACTTTTGAAATTTGCAGCGTATCTCCCCATTTTCGAATACACATATTTATAATACGACTAATGAGATACATCCCTATAAACGATAACAACACATAACTCGCCACGCCCCAATATATATGTTTCATAACATAATGCCCCATTTCATGAGCCATTATAAATAAAATCTCTTTATCTTTTAATTGCTTAAGCGTTGTATCCCACATTACAATACGCGAGTTAAGCCCTATTCCTGTTACATATGCATTTAACGCATTCGTTTTTTCCGACATATTTACTTCATATACATGTTTAGCTGGAATATCGGCTTTGTCTGCCATCTCTAAAATTTTCGTTTCTAATTCTTTATTTTTCAGCGTCGAGAAGTCGTTATAAAGTGGATCAATAACGACAGGCTGTATAAATGTTAAAAAGATTGTAAATGGAACAGAGAGTGCCCACCCTGCTAGCCACCATCTCTTCGGGAATTTACGGATAAGCCATAACAGAACGGTAACTACGATTAACATAGTCGCATAACTCTCCCAAAAACCGATAACGTGATCTTTTATCCAGCTTTGTGTACTTTGCGTTGAAATGCCGTAATCAACGGATACTTTTCGGCTAATCCATTGCATTGGCAGGGCAAGAACTGTTGTAAGTAATGATAAATAAAAGAAATAAATCGCAACTTGCAGGACACTTATTTTCGTCGTTTCCTTCGACCATTTCTCAAACTTCTTTGAAATACCGAGCACAAGCACAAATAATAAAATAATCCATTCAAGAGGCGTCGCTAAAAAATACAGTAAATTTTTCACGCGCGAATAATCTTGGCTTAGCGTAAGCTCTCTTGCATTCATAAACGTTTCTGGATCTGCACTCGTTCCTTTATACATGTCCGGAATAAGTTCATGATTCCATCCAAATAAATACCAGTATATAAGCAATGCAAACCCAACGTACAAAAAAAGCGACCACCCAATAACCTTCCTCACGCTATTCCCTCCTCTATGCTGCCTGTCTATTATTATTGTAAGTTCGTACATGCTAAATTAGAACAAGCTTATTACGCGAATTGCTCGAGAGCCTTCTATTTACATAAAAAAACTCTTCTACAAAAAGAAGAGTTTTACCTACCTTTAGACACTTTCTTCCGTTCATAATTTGGGATAAGAAACGCACTTACAAACCAACATATGAAACCAGCGCCTTTTATATAGCGTATATATTCATAGTCTTGAAAAAATAAAGTCGTTACAATAAGCGTAAAAAATCCAATTAAAACTAGTACGTATCCTATTTGCTTCTTAGAAAACATAACGTGCCTCCTTAAGGAAGTACATCCATTAACAAACTAAAATCTTGTAAAGAAAAAGAACTATATTTCATAATACCTTGTACAGCTAATAGTAAAATAAGACCGGTCACACACATATAATTAATACTTTCTTCACTCTTTTTTTCAGCAACTATTCCGCCACTTATACATAAAATCCCTAACAAATGGAGCGCTAAATACATGAAGAAATAAGCTTCCTCCCAGCGAAGAATAACATTGACTGTCGTTATCAGCACAATACTAAGCAAAATCAAATAAAAAAACTTATTTGATGATATTGTTTCATTCATATAATTTTATACATCCCTTTCAAATTTAGAATTAATGATGTTTCAAAGCTATAAAGTAAATGATTGTTTTCATACTATAAAACAAAAGGAAAGCCACTATTACTTTCACGAATACTTTATGAACCCACATATACTTCTCTTCATTTTTTCTGAAGATGCGCTTCATCATTTCTTCTACAATTAGACCAAATATTAGTAAACCCCCTAATACAATAAGAAGAGAAATAATATTTTCTTTTACATGAGTACTAGAAAATAAGTAATACTCTGGAAACACAATCGTATCTACTACAGGTTGCACCCAATGACAAACGCTTTTATCACAAATATCTGTAATAGACGTAGAATCTATAATGTCTTTCAATATTTTTCAATCGTCTTCTTCATCTCATTTACTCCCCACTACGTCTGAAAAGCTTTTTTCCTGCTCTACATATATAGCTGGCATTTCTTTACTCCAATATTTGCGGTTAACAAATAAAAAGATGAGTACTAAGTTTAATCCTGTTATAAAAATAATAAGTCCTGGAAAGAACGTCGTATAATTTGAGAAATCTGCAAAACTCATTATCTCTTCTTTATTTATTAGAAAAGAAACACCGATTACAAACGCATTGTTTAACATGTGAATAGCAATTGGCATGAGTAAGCTATTCGTACGAATATATACGATTGATAGTACAACGCTAAATACAACTGCGCCTAGGAAATCAACGTGTAACAATGCAAATAATATTGCTACAACAATGATCGCTATACTCGTTCCCCATTTTGCTGCAAAGCGTTGCAGTAAAAATCCCCGAAAAACAAATTCACCAATAATTGGTGCGATGAATACGACCATAATAATTTGATATACATATCCCCCGGTACTATCTATAATCGGTTCACGTAATGCATTCATAATAAATGCTGGTGTAATCCATGCAAAACTATACATGTACAAAATAAGATATCCATAACTAAACACGCATAACATAATCGTAATGTATAAAACTTGCACCAGGTTAAATGTTTCATTTTTATTAATAAATAATGAAAATGAAACACTGTGTTTTCTATACTCAAAAAAAATCCATGTAATCGGAAGGATATAGAATATAAGAATATTTATAAAAGTAGAATTTTGCATATGAAATGTATTTTCTATCAATGCATTACTGGCTCTTGCAACTAACGTTAATAGTGCAAATACAATTAAAAAATATCTAGCTCGCATCGTTTGAAACGGATTCACACTCATCTCCTCCCCTATGTTACTTTTATCATATCATCTGATTCTTAATTTTTTGAGAAAGAAAACCTTAAAATTTCCTTAAAAATTCCATAAGTTACAGAAAGATGATATGATATTCGAGAAAATTAGGAGGGATTTTTTATGTATCAAGCAAATATTTTGCTCGTTGATGATGAAACAGCAATTTTACAATTACTAACTACCATTCTTGAAAAAGAAGGTTTTTCTCATATTACAACTGCAACATCGGCTGAAATAGCATTATCTCTCACTGAGCAAAATGATTACGATTTAATTCTTTTAGATGTCATGCTTCCTGGACAATCTGGTTTTGATATTTGTCCAATCATTCGCCAAAAAACAGATTGCCCTATCTTCTTCCTCACAGCTAAAACATCTGATTTAGATAAAATATCTGGATTTTCACACGGTGCAGATGATTATATTACGAAGCCATTTAATCCACTTGAAGTAGTAGCTCGTATGAAAGCACAACTCCGAAGACATATGAAACAAGCAGTACCACACGAACAAAAAGCACACTCCAGTTCATTTGGCAGATTTGCAATTGATCAACATTCCGCAGAACTTACAGTAAATGGACGTATTGTCGAATGTTCCGCCCAGCTATTTCAGCTACTACTCTTCTTTTGCGAGAATCCGAACTACGTATTTTCGAAAGAAGAAATATACGAAAAAGTTTGGGGAGCACCTGCCTATAATGGCGATGATAATACCGTAATGGTCCACATTCGAAAACTACGTGAAAAAATTGAACAAGATCCAAGTAAACCAGAATATATAAAAACCGTTCGCGGACTTGGCTATAAATTCATTACAAAGTAGGGTGACGATATGAACTTTAATAAACGACTTATTATCCAGTTTATCCTGCAACACGTATTTGTTTTAGTTACATTACTAATTGCTGTAGTAGCTGCTTTCACTTATTTAATTTTTCTTGTTACTAGCACTTCATATGAACCGAACATTCCAGATTCTGATAATTTTATGATTGCAAGATACATCTCTTCAGAAGATGGCGATATTTCGTTAAAAGCTGAAGTAAAAGACTTAATTAAAGAAAAAAATGATTGGATTCAAGTTGTGGAGGAAAACGGAAAAGTTCTCTATCACTTTAATACGCCAAGTGACGTACCAACATCTTACACGAGAGCATCTTTATTCTCATATATACAGAATCATATAGAAAATCCTTATACATTTACATATTGGGAAATTGAATTAGAAGAAAAGAACGTACTCGTTATTTACGGCGGTATGTTAAAAAGCATTGCATTACTGAAAACAATCAAGAAAGAGCACCCTTCTGTATCTACGGATTCGTTCACATTAACGGAAGAAGAACAGCAATTACTTTCTAAAGAAAAAGCAACACTTCAAATTTTTAATAGTAAGGGCGATGAAGTATTCTCCTATCCAAATGGAAAGAAAAAAACATTTTCTGTTATACAAGCCGCTCTTAATGAAAAAGAACCGTGGAATCATAAAGAAAACACGTCTAGCTTTTACGACACAAATAGTAATCATCTTCTTGTTGTAACTGCTAAAAATGAGCACTACTACCCAGATGATGAAATAGACGATGTATTTACTAAAAAGTTTCTAATCGGATGTGGATTAATCCTTCTTATCGTATTTGTTTATTTAGTCATTCTTTCTATTTGGTACGGTAATAAATTCGGAAAACCGTTATTACATGCAATGCGCTGGCTTAAAAACATCGCTGGTGGAAAGTACGAAGAGCCTGTTAGTAAAAAAGGGAAACCTATTAGGTTCAGGAAATCTGGTAAAGAAAAATGGTCATTCCGCTTATTTAGTGATGTTACAAATTCACTAGAGCATCTTTCTATTACACTCAAAAAAAATGATGCAATGAGGCAAGTACTACAGCAAACACGTGAAGAATGGATTACTGGTCTAACGCACGATTTAAAAACACCACTTAGTTCTATATACGGCTACGCATTATTACTAGAATCCAATCAGTACAAATGGACCGATCGTGACATTCAGCAATTCGGCAGCGTTATGAAAGAAAAATCTCAATATATGACTACATTAATTGATGACTTAAGCTTAACGTATCAATTAAAAAATAACAGTCTTCCTGGGCAGCACGTGAACATTGAAATGAATCAATTCGTCCAAAAAGTATTATTACAATTTATTAATAACCCGACACTTGAAAATCAAAATATTGAATTCGTACCAAGCTCAAACAAAATTCAATATTTCATTGAAGAAAAATGGTTCCAGCGTATTATCGAAAACTTACTCGTAAACGCTGTAAAACATAATAATGAAACGACTAATGTCATGGTAAAACTTTCGCAAAACGCTACTTCATTTTCACTCTCTATTTCAGATAACGGAAAAGGAATGGATGATAAAACAAAAGAGCTTCTATTTGAAAGGTATTACCGAGGAACAAATACAGAAGAAAGCAACATCGGAACTGGACTTGGCCTCGCCATTACGAAACAGCTCGTTCATGCTCATAACGGAACGATTTCTATCGATAGCGAACTTGGAAAAGGAACGACAATTATACTTGTGTTCCCGTTTCGTTCGTAGAAAAGGCGCTATATGGCGTCTTTTCTTTTTTCTTTTCTGGGAGAGTTCAGCGGTAAATGAAATTATATCGGCGATTTTCTGAATATATCGGCGCAACTCGAATTATATCAGCGATTTTTCAAATATATCAGCGCAAATCAAAATATATCAGCGATTTTCAAGATATATCGACTTACCAACAAAAATCGACAATACTAACCTACTTCCCCTGCTATACAAATTAAAAATAACCTTCCATAACTCACTATGAAAGGTTACTCCATATTTCAGCTATTTCCCTACTAACACAAATACATTCTCATCAGGCGCTTCCATTACCGCAACATGCCCTGATTCTGTTGGAAATGGTTCGCGAATCCATTTTACATCTTTATTATCTTTTAAACTTTCATACACTTGTTGCACATCTTCTACTAATACTTCGACTTCCGTAAAATTAATATCCGGATGATTACTTATTACTAACTCCGAACTTTTCTCATCTGGAAACTTCAATCCTATTAACGTCCAAATAGTCCCTTCTTCTAATTCTCTTTCTATAACCCAGTTTTGCTCCATTCCCATTTCTTTATAAAAAGAAACTGACCTTTCTATATCCTTCGTATGTATAGATACGCATTCTAGTTTTTTGAACATCTTCCCATTTCCCCTTTTATAAAAAAGCGAACCATTTCTCAATGACTCGCTCTCAATCTGTTATTTTTTCTTCACCGGTATCCAAAGTTCTACTTGAGCAAACTCACTCTTATCTTCATGGCAACGCTCATCATATAGTTCAAACTCAGTAACGCCGCAATGTTCATATCCTGAATGCGGGAACCATTCTGAGAATACTGCATTCCACGTTTGATGAATAGACGATACCATTTCTTCATGAGGAACTTTCGGCGTTGTAAATACAGCATATGTCGCTGCTGGGAAAGTACGCTTTGCAACTTCATTTGGTACATTTTCAAAGTCTGTAACTTCCATTCCGATAATATAAGTGAAGTCTCCTGTTTCTAAATTAAAATCAGTACATAATCCAAGCTCTACCCATTGGCTCGTATCTTTACGATTCGGAATCGTCGTTCCAAGACCTTTTTGTAAATATTCTTGCCAAAATGCTGGGATGTCTTGATGATTCTTCCCTTCTTTACTTGTCGTCTTCAGTTCATAACCCGCCATTAAAAATTCTGGTTTATTTACAATACGATATTCCATTTGTATGCCTCCTAAATACGGATTTAATTTTCTTTGCTTTACATTCACGC
>Ga0209463_1001871_pt1 | contig 12180 bp, 14 predicted proteins | sample AgamicMgSfrz_FD_187169 | JGI IMG/M metagenome (GOLD analysis project Ga0209463, IMG submission 187169) | Agave microbial communities from Guanajuato, Mexico - Mg.Sf.rz (SPAdes) (version 2) | ecosystem: Host-associated > Plants > Phyllosphere > Phylloplane/Leaf | place: Guanajuato, Mexico... | reverse complement strand
GAAAGGGGCCAGGCACTGTTTACAAAAATTGAGCAGTCCCAAAAGCCGGTTATTGCCGCCATTAACGGTGCCTGCCTTGGCGGCGGGCTGGAGCTGGCAATGAGCTGTCATATGCGGATTGCCGCACATGAAGCGAAGCTCGGCCTTCCTGAAACAAATCTTGGCTTAATTCCCGGATACGGAGGAACGCAGCGTCTTACAAGGCTAACCAATACCGCAAAAGCACTGGAGCTTATTTTGACGGGACAATTTATCGATGGGCAGGAAGCAGAAAGAATTGGACTGGTAAACCATTCTGTAAAAGCAGACCAGCTTCTGGAAAAAGCCGAAGAGACAGCGGCGCTCATTGCACAAAAAAGCCGCTTGTCCGTAAAAGCTGCGATGGCTTCTGTATTAGCGGGCAGTGAAAAGCCGCTTGGAGAAGGGCTTGCGCTTGAAGCCGAACAATTCGCTGAGCTGTTTGTTTCAAAAGATGTGCAGGAAGGCGTGAAGGCATTTATTGAAAAGCGTCCGGCTGCATTTCAGGACCGCTAAATCCACTTTGTACGAGACAAGGCGTTTATTGTATAATAAACATAGATTGTAAAATGGAAAGCGAGTGTTCAGTGTGGGACGTAAATGGAACAACATTAAAGAAAAAAAAGCCTCAAAAGATGCAAATACAAGCCGGATTTACGCAAAATTTGGCCGTGAAATCTATGTAGCAGCCAAGCAGGGTGAGCCGAACCCAGAAAGCAACCAGGCACTTCGGATGGTGCTTGAACGCGCCAAAACGTACAGCGTGCCGAAAGCGATTATTGACCGTGCAATCGAAAAAGCAAAAGGCGGCGCGGAAGAAAACTACGATGAGCTTCGCTACGAAGGATTTGGACCAAGCGGCTCTATGGTAATCGTAGATGCCTTAACAAACAACGTGAACCGGACCGCTTCTGATGTGCGGGCTGCATTTGGGAAAAACGGCGGAAACATGGGTGTGAGTGGTTCGGTTGCTTACATGTTTGATGCAACAGCCGTGTTTGGCTTGGAAGGAAAAACAGCGGATGAAGTGCTGGAGCTGTTAATGGAAGCCGATATCGATGTACGGGATGTGCTTGAAGAAGAAGATTCTGTGATTGTGTATGCGGAGCCGGATCAATTCCATTCCGTGCAAGAAGCGTTAAAAGGGGCTGGTGTAACAGAATTCACAGTGGCCGAGCTGACAATGCTGGCGCAAAATGATGTGGCGTTATCCGAGGAAGACCAGGCACAGTTTGAAAAAATGATTGATGCGATTGAAGATTTGGAAGACGTTCAGCAAGTGTACCATAATGTTGATCTAGGCTGATAGGAAGCAAACGAGCAGCGCCTGTACAAGGCAGCTGCTTTTTATTTTTCCAGCACGCTTTAACAAGATAAACTGGATTTTTTTAGGACGCACCTGCTATCATTAAAAACAGAACAAGAAAAGAAGTGAGGGTGCGTCATGTTTGATTTTTCTACATTATTAACGTTTACAGCCGTTGTGATCGGTTTGTTTTTAATTCCCGGTCCAGCTGTTTTACTAACAGCCGCAAGAACGCTGCAAAACGGACGAAAAGCAGGCGTAATCACTGGACTTGGCCTGGCGACAGGTGATTTCGTTCATACCGTTTTTGCAGCAGTGGGGCTGTCGGCCGTTTTAATGACGTCTGCTTCTGCTTTTAACATAGTTAAGCTGGCCGGTGCCATTTATTTATTTTATATGGGCATCCGTTCCCTTCTTGCAAAGGCATCGAAAAGGGAAATGGCAAAAGTGTCTGCTGTTTCAGCCGGGCGCGTTTACAGCCAGGCCATTTTAGCAGAAGTGCTGAATCCGAAAACCGCCCTGTTTTTCCTGGCATTTTTGCCACAGTTTGTCGATCCGGCACACGGTGCTTCCTTTTTTCAATTTATGGTGCTTGGTCTTATTTTTGTCCTGCTGGGTACAGCTTACACCACCTTGATTGCCTTTGCTATTGGACCAATTAGCCAATGGATGAAACGAATTTCCTGGCTGAACCGGGGCGGCGGAAGTAAAGTGATTGGCGCTATATATATTGGCCTTGGTGTGAAGGTAGCGCTTCAAGGAAGGTAACTGGAACAATAAAAAACAGCCTCTAAATACTAGAGGCTGTTTTTTAAATCAAGCATGCTTCCAAGCTGTTGATTGTCCGGACTTCGGGCAGGATGGGAAGGTGTCACCCGGTGACAGTTCTAGTTCGTCGCCGTCTTCATCGGTATAAGCTCCTGCTTCTGTAACACGGTCCCCCGTGTTATGAGCATGATCAGCATGGCGCCAGGTAGTCGGTTTGTTTGTGTTTGGGCAGACAGGGAACTGTTCTCCTTCCTGCAATTCTTCTTTTTTTCCAGCTGCACAAATATAAGTGCCGGTTTCCTGAACAGGTTCATCCGTATGATGAACATCTTTTGTTGTATTCATTGGAAAAATCCTTTCTTCTTGTAAAATGAAAACGGGTGCTTTGCTAGTAAAATAGCCGCGGAGGCCCTTTTTCAAACATTTCTCATGAAAAGAAGGCTTTAGAAAGGAGCTGGCGGGGAAAGAAAAAGAGTAAGCCCTATTTGAAAAGGAGGATTCTTTCTATGACCAGCCATAGCGCTGCTGCATACTTTAAAAGCATTGGTCCCCGGCAAATGATCATGCATACTACTGGGAAAAATTCGGTATCGAATATGGATATGACGATCATTGCCGATTTAAATAAGCGGTATCACCTGCCAGAAGAGGTTATTAATGTCCTCGTTCAATACATATTACTGGCATCCTTATCGCTCAGTCATCCATCTCTTTTTAAAATCGCGATGCATTGGAGCAGAATGAAGGTAGCAACCGCTGAAGAAGCAATGGATCTCGTCAAAAAAGAACATACAAAGTACAAAACGCTTTGGATGACAGACATCCTTCATTCAAAGAAGAAAACAGCTCTTACGGTTGACATGATTCGTGGAGCAGCCGGCAGCAATTTAACGGATGAGCAGCTTGGGGCATACATTCGGGAACTGTTTACACGTTGATAAAAAGCTTCAGCAGCTTTGTGCCGCTGAAGCTTTTTGTTTTTTGGGTTAGCCGGTGAGAAAGTATTTTGTTTTCTCCTTTTATTTTTTTCTATGTACAATGGTCTGGAAGAGTAGAATGGAGGAGGAGAAATGAAACAGTCAAAATGGAGTGCACTAGGATGGGGATCCATCGCTGTGTTTTTTGCGCTCAGCCTTTGGTTCAGTGCAGCTGTAGTTATCGGTGATCTTACAGATCATTGGGGATTGACGGAAGCAGCTAAGCCATGGGTATCTGCAGCGGTACCGGCAGGATTTGTGGGGGGAGCCCTGGTAAGTGCCGTTTTTGGATTTTCAGATCGATTTCCAGCACGAATTTTCTTTACGGTCTCCGCGCTGGCAGGAGCATTGGTAAACAGCCTGCTGTTATTTGCAGACAGTCCTTTCGAAGGGATTTTACTGCGCTTTTTAACCGGAGCAGCCCTCGCAGGCGTTTATCCAGTGGCCGTAAAAGTGCTGACATTGTGGTTTCCGAAGCATCGCGGTCTTGCAATTGGAATTGTGATCGGCGCCCTCACCCTCGGTTCAGCACTGCCGCATTTGCTGGTCCTCTTGTCAAATATAAAATGGGAAATGGTGATTGTTTTAAGTTCTATTTTATCGGCATTAGCCGCACTCATTATGCTCCTTTTTGTGCAGGATGCACCACAGAAGGGGAAACCATCTGCTTTTTCTTTAACTATGCTTAGCAGGGTACTTCGAAATAAGCCAGTGATGCTGGCGAATTACGGATACTTTGGACACATGTGGGAGCTATATGCAATGTGGACATGGCTGCCGTTTTTTCTGGCTGCGGGTGGCTTCACTTCTTCTTCGCTTTCATTTTTGGCAATTGGCCTGGCAGGGGCTGCCGGATGTGTGACGGGCGGATTGCTAGCTGATCGAATTGGCCGTGCTCGCTTGACGATATGGTCTATGGGTATAAGTGCTGCTTGCTCGATTGTGATTGGTTTTACATTTGAGCAAGCACCGTTGTGCACGATAGCAATCGCTTGCCTCTGGGGATTTTCTGTTATCGCAGACTCAGCTCAGTTTTCAGCGGCCGTTTCCGATTTTGCCGAAGCAGAGTATTTAGGAACAGCACTGACATTTCAAATGAGCATCGGCTTTTTGTTAACAATTATATCCATAAATTTGGTATCATGGTTACAGGTATACATAGGGTGGGAATGGGTATTTTTAATTCTTGGAATCGGGCCGATGCTTGGTATTGTAGCTATGCACCAGCTGCAAAAACACGAAGGAGTGATAGAAAATGAATGAAGCGGCAGCAGCGTATTGGAATTCTTTTTGGAAAGAAGAAAGCGAGCCGGGCTTTGTATCGGCCTGGTCGTTTGGTGCCAGTCCAGATGAACTCGCCGAGCTTGTGATAGAGGGGATAAAAATTGCGACTTGCTCGGGTCTGGTTTTTTATGAAATTGAGCAGGAACGGCTTCCGCAAGCGGGAGACTACAGCATTGTTTTAAACAGCCTGGCAGAACCAGTCGCTATTATTCAAACAACGGGTGTCCAAATCGTGCCAATGAACGAGGTGCCAGTCGAATTTGCGGAAGCAGAAGGAGAAGGTGATGGCTCCTATGAATATTGGTATAAAGAACATAAGAAATTTTTTACAAAGGCACTCCAGGAGCTTGGGCGCGAATTTCGGGAAGAAATGCCGCTTGTATGTGAACGTTTTACACTGCTTGACATCAAGGAGTTCAAAAGATAAAAGCAAAAAACTTTGATTAAGAGGGATAAAATGGTATATTTGCAGTTGACACGCTCATCTATCCTAATTGGTTTTTAATGCTTCTACTGGCGGCAAATGTTCTTTTATATCAGCCGGGTATTCAATCACTGCTGTCGATCAAATTGGAAAGCAGCGTTGTAGCCGGATCATTAATTGATCTTACTATTGTCGCGCCCATTATCGCACGATTTGCATTTCGGCTTTCATGGAAAACAACAGCCGCCCTGATGGCTATGGGTTTAGTTACGGCATGGTTCCTTGTACCAGCTGGGTTTTTTGAGCCTTACAATGGACTATTTTATGCAGGCACGGCGGCAGAAGGAGTGCTAGTGGCTTTTGAACCTGGCCTGCTGTTTATTCTCTTAAAATGCATTCCTGCGATTGTAAAGGAAATGAACGGCGAGCCCGCCCTTTATGCCATGCTTTCGGCAGTTGAACAAAAAGTCGGAAGGCATCCGCTTATTCCAATTCTCATATCTGAATGGCTGATGATTTATTACGCTTTTTTTACATGGCGTAAAAAAGCACCTGATCACGCGGGGACAGTAACGATGCATACTAAAACGAGCACAGTCGCGATGAATATAATGCTTATTCATGCGATTGTGATTGAGACGATTGGAATTCATTGGTGGCTGCACGAAAAATCAACGATTCTTTCTTTCATGCTGCTAGTGCTGAATGTGTATTCGGTTATTTTTATACTGGCTGAAACGCAGGCAGCCCGTCTCGTTCCCTTGGAAGTAAAGGAAGGCAACCTTTACGTGGCTCAAGGGTTAACAAAAAGAATAAGGGTCCCAATTGAAGCGATAAAAGATGTAAATTGGGAGGGCAGCCCCAGGAATGGAAGCGCTTCAATTTGTGTTTAAGGATTTTGAACCGGCGAACGTACAAGTGTTGATAATCTTAAAGGAACCTGTTCAGGCGACAATGTTTATGGGAAGGAAAAAAGCTGTTATGAAACTAGCAATTCGAGTTGATGAGTCCGATAAATTAAAGAAACTACTGGAATTCTGCGGATGCTTGTAACATTTTCCGTTTTGCTTGGTCATGGCACTTATAAAAGCTGCATAAAAATAAGTAGTGTTTTTTTTGACCCCAAAAGGAAAAATCACAGCAGGCATCGAATTGAAGAAAGAAACAGGGGGAATATGGTAAAGAGGAGTGGGGGCAATTGACAGGGATCGTGCCCGATCAAATCAATCAGAGCATCGTTGAGCGGGAAGAAATGTACCGGAATATTATTGAATATTCGCTTGAAACGATTTTGATTCATGTTGATTACGAAATTATTTATATTAATCAATCAGGAGCGGATTTTTTTCGGGCACCAAAGGAAGTGCTTATTGGCCGCAGCATTCTGTCTATGTTTCAGTCATCGTCACATGAGATGTTTAAAAAACGAACTCAAAAAGGAATGGCGGACGATGCGCTTGCTCCTCCTATTGAAGAAAAGATCATTCTTGCTGATGGCACCACAGTGGAAACAGAGCTTTACTGCCGTCCGGTTACATTTGGAAATCGAAAAGTTATGCAGTCGGTTTTCCGGGATATATCCATTCGGAAAGAAGCAGAAAAAATGCTTAAAAACCGGGAAAAGCTTGCTTCGGTCGGACAGATTGCCGCTGGAATTGTCCATGAAGTGAAAAACCCGCTCACAGCTGTAAAAGGGTTTTTGCAATTGTTAAAAGAGTCGCATTCACATCCATATTTGCAAACGATGGAAAATGAGCTTGATAAAGCCCTCATGACGCTGCAAAATTTATTACAGGTATCGAAGCCTGATTTACAGGATGAGCCTCTCACGCCGATTGACTTTTGCAAGGAGCTTGAATCATTAATGCTGTTGTTCCAAGATAAATTGTACAATGTTGAGGTGGAAATGGATCTTCGTAACCCAGGGAGCCGCGTTCTGGGTAAGAAGAATTTATATTTAAAAGCGTTTTTTAATTTAATTAAAAATGCTTTAGAAGCTATTCATGAAAAGGGAAAAATAAGAATAAGCCATTATTGTGATAATGAGTGGGTGTACATTAAAGTGGCGGATACAGGTGTTGGAGTACCCGAGGAAAAGCTGTCGATGCTTGGCACGCCTTTTTTCTCAAGCAAATCAGATGGGACAGGGCTTGGACTTACACAAGTGTACACAACAATTCATGAACACGGAGGACATATTTCCGTAGAAAGCCGACCTGGTGAAGGAACTACCTTTTCTATCCGACTGCCAATACCATGTTAAACAAACTGCCATTTTTGCTGAATAAGAAAAGGGATAAAAAAAGCCGTCCAATTGCTGGACGGCTTTTTTTATTGGCACCCGTTCGTACCGCACGATTGTCCGTTCATAAGCAGGTTCAACTTTTTCTTCTTAGCTTTTTGTTCTTGCTCAATGATCTGTTCGAGTGTTTCTTTTGATTGAATGCCGGAGACTTTTGTCCGGCCAATAAGGAAGGTCGGTGCTGTTAAAATCCCCAATTCATTGTAAGCATAAGCCATTGCTTTTTCATGCACTTCTCGATAAAGGCGCTGTTCAAGTGCTTTGCGGCATGCATCATTATCCAGCCCGACTGATGACGCAATGTCAGCAAGAACTTCCACCTGGCTGATATTTTGCTGTTCCTGAAAAAAAGCGTGGAGCAGACGGTCGTTATATTCATTCGCTTTGCCATTCATTTTTGCAAAGTAATAGGCTTCAGCTGCAAGGTGAGAGCCGGGATAAGGTGATACATTCGGAAGTACGATAGAAATGCCCATTTTTTTTGCGAGCGGGTAAACAAACTGCTCCCAATGCAGGCTTTGATCTTCTGGCCCAAGAGTATTATGAGGCTGTACACGCTGTTGGAACGGGATCCATTCAATATCAATATTATCTCTTTCCTGAAGGACCTCATAAAGCGGCTGTTTTGCTAAAAAACAAAACGGACAGACATAATCGGAGTATACGCTGATTTTTACTGTCAAAACGACATCTCCTTTCTTCTCTCTTTGGGCTGATTATATAGTGGCAGAACACGTTCGTCTAACCATCTGCTTTAAATAGGAGTTTCACGTGAAACAAAAAAGATGCCTCAGGGGCATCTTTTAACATCATTATTCAGAAGGAGGCTTCATGCTGCTGCGTCGGCGTTCTTCCTCTTCAGCAATAATTTCATTGTCTTCTGCATTATCACGCGTCACTTTCTGAGTTAAGATAGCACCGACAGCAACAAGTATCATCACGGCGATATAATAGCCTTTTTCATTCAGCTCCATATCCGCGTTAAAAAGGCCAATTGAAAACAAAGCAACACCCGCGATGAAAGTGAAATAAGCCAGGAACGTAAAAGCAGGGGTGTTTCTTCTCCGGTATCGCTGCATCATTGTCTCCTCCTTTTATTAGTACTAGCTACTAATACTATACTATAATTTTCAAAAAAAGACTATCCCTGTCAGTCAAAATGAAGAAAAGCCAGTATGGTAAGATAAAGGGCAGAAAAAATAGTTTCATGCTAGATAAGATGAACAAATGATGTTACATACTGTCTTTCAGAAAAAGCGTAGGCGAACAGCGCGTAGCCCTGCAAATGCCGTCTGAACGGCTTCCTTCAAAAGCAGTAAGCCAAAAATGGCCCTCATCTAAAAGCAGCAGGAAGCTATTGCAAGGGAGTTGGTTTTTGGATAAAGCTGCTCTTTAGAGAAATGGATCGGTCACCGTGTAGCAGAAGGAAAAATGATAAGATCAACTTATATAGAAAGCTGGAGATAAGAAATGTTAATTGTATTTACCATGTTTTTGCTTGGAACACTGTTTGGGTTTATCGGAGCGGGCGGAGCGGGGTTTGTAATTGCTGTGCTGACTCTTTTTTTTCATGTGCCGATTCATACAGCGCTTGGGACGTCTCTTGCGGCGATGGCGTTTACGAGTATATCCGGCGCATACAGCCACTATCGTGAAGGAAACACACATTTGAAGATTGGTTTTATCGTCGGTGGTTTTGCAGCGGCTGGTTCCTTTGCAGGTGCTAAGGTTGCTTCTGTTATACCTGAAGAATCCCTGCACTGGCTGACGGCAGGTATGCTTTTTTTGTCTGCTTTTTTACTTTTTGTAAAGCTGTTTTTTTTAAAAGACACATCAAAGCCAGTAGATGAAAGAAATTATCTTATTTGGTTAAAAGGTATTTTTCTTGGATTGCTTGTAGGAGCTTTGTCCGGCACATTTGGGATTGGATCGGCTCCCTTTATTCAAATTGGTTTAATGGTCCTGCTTCATTTAACGATCCGCCAGTCGGTTGGAACGACCATGCTTGTCATTCTGCCGCTTGCCATTGGCGGCGGTGCCGGTTATTTTTCAGAAGGGTTTATTGACTTCTTTTTACTGTTAAAAGTACTTGTAGGAACGGCTTGCGGCGCTTTTATTGGAGCGAAGTTTACTAATATCTTACCCCAGCCGGTGCTGAAATCCGCTGTTATTTTAACGCCAACAATGGCTGCAGTCCTATTGCTATTTTAATATTTCAAAAGTACTGGTCAAAAAAGCTCGGAGCCCGTATAATACATTTATAAAATATATCTGAAAAAGGCAAACTTCTCCGAAAGGGAAGGACGCAAAGCCGTGAGCCTAACTGCTGAAAAGCATATGGTCGTCAGGTTGCCAGGCTCTCATTCTGTGAGTCCAGGCTTACAGAATGGAGGGCTTTTTGTGTTGAAAAAAATAGTCGTCTTGTTGTCTCTTTTTCTTCTTATGGCCGCTGGAATCCAGCAAATAAAAGCAGAGGCAGCCGCTGCAGACGACCAGGCAACGTGGTTGTGGAATCCTTGGATGATCGTTAATAATGAAGCAGGAACGCTTGCTTTTTTGGAGAGCAAGCAATTGAATAAAGTATACGTACAAATTGACCGTGATATCCCTGTAAAGGTCTATCGTAGTTTTATTGAAAAAGCAGCCGCAAAAGGCATGAGTATTTACGCACTGGATGGGGCGCCGGATTGGGTGGCGCCAAAAGGCTATACAAGCCAAAATCAGTTGATGAACTGGCTTGGGCAATATCAGAACGGATCAACAGCAGCTCAAAAATTTGCAGGTGTACACTTAGATGTAGAACCTTATCTTTACAGCGGCTGGACATCTAATCAGGCTGCGACTATTAAATCATACCAGGCGCTATTGCAGCGTGCGAAAACGAGCACGACATCCTTGAATCTTCCATTGGAAGTAGATATGCCGTTTTGGTTTGATGAAATCCGTTATAAAAACACATATGGAGCAGGCTTGCTGGCAGAATGGGTTATTGCGAACACGGACAGTGTGACCATTATGGCTTACCGCGATGATTCATCATTTATTATTGATGTAGTAAAAAATGAGATTGCTATGGCTGGAAAGAATGGAAAAGCGATTGTGGTTGGTGTGGAAACAGGCGAAACGAGCGAGGGCGACAACATTTCCTTTTTTGAAGAAGGAGAATCCGCTATGCAGCAGGAGCTGTCAGCCGTACAAGCCTACTATATGAATACACCGGGATTTAACGGAACAGCTGTCCATCATGTTGGAAGCTGGATGACGATGAATCCGTAAAAAAAGACCTGTCTTGATATCAAGACAGGTCTTTTCATGTTTTTGAAATAAAAGATTGTCCATAACGCCTCTTGTTTAAAACCAGCTTATTTATGAACCGTTCGGGTCTGGCAGAATCATTTATTTACCACCGTGCTTAAACAAAGCATAGAGAGGGAGCGGCATCTGTGGGACTTCGCTTTTCGCGGGGCAGACCGCAGCTCCTAACATTGCCTTTCAAAGAAGACAATTGTTCAAAAAATGAATAAAAGACATGAGTGTTTAATGCAAACTAAAAACCAGCTTTATTTTACTAAAAATAAAGTTGACTTTTAGTAAAAACAAATTAAAATAGTAATAAAGGGAGGCGCTTTCATGAACACAAAAGAGCTTGCACAAACATTTACAAAGGTTTTTGGCCGAGAGGCAGAACGAGTTTTTTTTGCGCCAGGACGTATTAATTTAATTGGAGAACATACGGATTATAACGGCGGCCATGTGTTTCCGCTTGCTATTACATTTGGAACATATGCACTAGCAGCAAGAAGAAAAGATAACCAGATTCGTTTTTATTCTGTTAATTTCGAGCAGCAGGGCGTGGCAGAAAGTTCGCTTGATGCACTTGAATACAAAGAACAAGATGGATGGACAAATTATCCAAAGGGTATGACAAAGCTGATGATCGAAGCCGGTTTTCAAATCGATGCAGGGTATGACGTTTTGTTTTATGGCAACATCCCGAACGGAGCCGGGCTTTCTTCTTCAGCATCTATTGAGCTGGCTACAGGCGTTATGCTCGAAGGGTTGTTTGATTTGAAGGTAGATCGAATTGATATGGTGAAAATCGGGCAGCAGGTGGAAAATCACTATATTGGTGTGAACAGCGGAATTATGGACCAATTTGCTATTGGCATGGGTAAAGAAGGAGCGGCCATCTGGCTTGATTGTGAAACACTCAACTATGAATATGCACCACTGGAGCTTCCGAACGCAAGCATTGTTATAATGAATACGAACAAGCGGCGTGAGCTTGCTTCGTCTAAATACAATGAACGGCGCGGCGAGTGCGAAGAAGCATTAAGCCGACTGCAAAAACAAATCAACGTCAAATCGCTTGGTGAACTGACACCGGAGCAATTTGAACAAAACAAAGCTTTAATCAATGATCCCGTGCTGGAAAAGCGCGCGCGCCATGCTATTTATGAAAATGCACGAACAATTGAAGCGCTGAACAAACTGAAGGCAGGCGATCTAAAAGCCGTGGGCCTTCTTATGAATGAATCACATCGTTCGCTTGAACAAGATTACGAGGTAACAGGAAAAGAGCTGGATACACTCGTTCATACGGCGTGGAACCAGCCAGGTGTGATCGGTGCCCGTATGACCGGCGCTGGATTTGGCGGCTGTGCCATTGCAATTGTCGAAAATGAACAGGTGGATTCTTTTATACAGAAAGTCCAAAAACGGTATAAAGAAGAATGCGGCATTCAAGCAGAGTTTTACATGGCGAACATTGGCGGCGGAGCCCGTGAATTAATAAAGGAGGAAGTAAAATGAGTATTGCGGTAATTGGCGGAGCAGGATATGTTGGGTCTCATGCAGTACGGGCTCTTGTAGCAAAAAACCGGGATGTAGTAGTTATAGACAGCTTAGAAACCGGACATGCGGAATCAGTACCAAAGAATGTCCAGTTTTACACTGGAGATATCCGGGACCGGCATTTTCTGAATGAAGTATTCGAAAACGAACAGATTGAGCAGGTCGTTCACTTTGCAGCCAACTCGCTTGTCGGAGAATCAATGGAAAATCCCTTGAAGTATTACGACAATAATGTGTTTGGCACGCA
>Ga0209463_1001864_pt1 | contig 12221 bp, 13 predicted proteins | sample AgamicMgSfrz_FD_187169 | JGI IMG/M metagenome (GOLD analysis project Ga0209463, IMG submission 187169) | Agave microbial communities from Guanajuato, Mexico - Mg.Sf.rz (SPAdes) (version 2) | ecosystem: Host-associated > Plants > Phyllosphere > Phylloplane/Leaf | place: Guanajuato, Mexico... | reverse complement strand
TTGGTCTATGATAATAAGGAGAAACATTAATTTTGAATATTCAAAATTAAAACAACTTTACTAATTCGACATTGTTTTGTCAGATTCCTTTGCATTTAACTTTAAAAGAGCTATCCTAGTAAAAGAGGGAATGTTACATAAATAAAAATGATTTCTATTAAAGGAGGACGTTAGTGTGAGTGATTTATTCTCATCATTAAAAGACAAAGTAAAAGGTCAAAATATTCGTATCGTATTTCCAGAAGGACTAGATGAGCGTGTACTAGGAGCGGTAAGCCGTCTTGCTGCAGATGGTCTTGTAACTCCAATTGTGATTGGAAGCCAAGAAGAGGTTGCAAAGAAAGCAGGCGAGATCAACGCATCTTTAGAAGGAGTAACAGTCTATGATCCTCAAAACTATGAAGGATTTGAAGAAATGGTTGCTTCATTCGTAGAGCGTCGTAATGGAAAAGCAACAGAAGAAGATGCACGTAAAATTCTTCTAGATGAAAACTACTTTGGGACAATGCTTGTTCATATGGACAAAGCAGATGGTCTTGTAAGCGGTGCTGCGCACTCAACAGCAGATACAGTTCGTCCAGCGCTTCAAATCATCAAAACAAAACAAGGTGTGAAAAAGACATCTGGCGTATTTATCATGGTTCGCGGTGAAGAGCGCTACGTATTTGCTGACTGCGCAATCAACATTGCTCCAGACAGCCAAGATTTAGCTGAGATTGCAATCGAAAGTGCAAACACTGCAGACATGTTTGGTATTACACCACAAGTAGCAATGTTAAGCTTCTCAACAAAAGGATCAGCAAAATCTCCTGAAACAGAGAAAGTAGCAGATGCTGTAACAATTGCGAAAGAAAAAAATCCAACACTTGTGCTAGATGGAGAATTCCAATTTGATGCTGCTTTCGTTCCAGAAGTAGCGGCGAAAAAAGCTCCAGATTCTGTTTTAAAAGGTGATGCAAATGTATTTGTATTCCCAAGTCTTGAAGCAGGAAACATCGGGTACAAAATTGCTCAACGTTTAGGTAACTTTGAAGCAGTTGGACCAATTCTTCAAGGGTTAAATAAACCAGTAAACGATCTTTCACGCGGATGCAGTGAAGAAGATGTATACAAATTAGCTATTATTACTTCAGCTCAAGCACTGTAGTAAAAGCAAAGAAGCTCCTTTTCATAAAGGAGCTTCTTTTTTATTGAAATGCTTTTTCGTTACGATCATAAATACGCTGTAGATTTTGTTGGAACAGAGACTGTTCTTCTTCTGAAAGTTCCCTTGTTGTTAGTGTGCCACCGAGAGATTTCAACGTACTTAGAACTTTATACATTACATCGTTCACTGTCATTTTTTCTCCCAATAATTCTGTAAGAGAAGCCATTGTTTCTGGTTTAATCGTTGGATACGTAAATTTGGTTTCTTCTTTTTTTAGCGCTCTATCGTAAAACTGCTGAATAAGTTTGGCACGCTCTGAACCACTTCCATCAACGCAAAGATAGATTTGAACAGCAATTCCTTTTCGAATCCGACGCTGTGAAATTCCCGCAAACTTTTTTCCGTTAATGCTTAGATCATAGCTGCCAGGGCAGTATGAGCCAACAATTTCTTTTGCATCAATCTCAACGTTATAATCTTTAAAAATATATTTAATAAGTTCCCACATTGCATCATATCCACGATCAATATCAATCTTTGCTTCTGGGAAAAGGAGAGAGATGTTTAGTACTTCTTCATCTAACACGACCGCAAGGCCACCAGAATTACGGACAATGGTTTTGAACCCTTGGTCATGGAGATAAGAAAGTCCATCTTTCAAATGTGGCAGGCGTGTATCTTGAATACCAAGAACGATTGTTTGATGATGAACCCATGATCTCATTGTAGGTGGGGATGAGAATGAACCAACAACTGTGCAAAGCATGTCGTCCATCGCAAACGATTGGCGAGCATCAAAAGCAGGACCTAAACTTGTCTGATCAATAATACGCCATGTTGGCTGTGATAATAACTCTACGGCTTGATTCATAATATGTACTCCTTTAACTAGCTTTAACATCGTTATTATAGCACAGTTTTATTCGCTTCTTTCTCAAACCAAAAAGAGAATGAACGTCTTTGAAATAAGATACGTTCACTCTCCTTGGGAATGTGATAAAGAGATTCATTATTCAGCCATTTTCTCAAGATTACCATTGCGATCCATTTTAAATTTTGTAGCTTGACGGTCATCATCTTCAAAAAGAACAAACTGACGAGCACGATTCATAATTTTCATTAATGTTTCGTAGTCTTCTTGAATAGTAGTTGTATCTTGTTCAAGCTTTGCAACTTTTGATTTTAGCATAAGATTTTCTTGTGAAAGCTGCTCGTTTTCACGTTTTAAGCGCTCATTTTCTGCTCGGTAAGCTTGTGAGTTGCTTTGGCGACCTTCTAGGTTTCTCAAAAATTGGATAACTTCATGAATCTCGCTACCTTCCTCACGAGGAGAACTGATAGGGTGCTGAACATTTTCAGTTTCCATTTCTCTTTCCACTTCATGCAGCTGATTTTCTTGTTCATATGGCATTAACTCATATTCTTGGTAAGTATCAGTAGATACTGTTTCACTAATATCTTCCAATGTTGGTACGGGCGGGTTATAAAGTAATCTCTTTTTACCCTGTTCTTGTCCAAGAACACGCTGGCGCTGTTTGCGCTGTTTTTTAGCTAGTGATAGAGCTTTCTCATAACGATGACGTACAACGGCATTCCAGCGGAAACCACACGCTGCTGATGTACGATTTAATTCATCTCCTACTTCTTCAAAAGCATTCAACTGTGTACTTCCTTCGCGAACATGACGAAGCACTGTTTCTGCTAGCAATAAATCATTTTCTTCTGTCCATGCATCTTGACGCTCTTTCATTGTAAAACCAACTCCCTTAGTTTCTTTCTTTTATTTGCTGTAAGAATTATGTTGTTAGTTATATGTTTGACAGAAAGAATGTACTTTATACCAAACTTGCAGAAAGATAATAGGATTTTTATAGGAGTAGAGAAGGAATTTTACCGACATTTGTTAAGCATAAGTAGGACTTGCAATAGGCTATATTTAGCGGTAAAATACCCTTTAGGTTTAATGGTATGGGGAAGAAGGGAAGGTATAACAATGGCAAATGAATTTCGCATTTGTGATGATTGCCAAGCAACAGATATAAAAACGTTAGTACCAAAGCTTAAAAAAGTAGATCCTAATGCAGAGATTAAAATAGGGTGCCAGTCTTACTGCGGCCCAGGTCGAAAGAAATCTTTTGCATTTGTAAATAATCGTCCTGTTGCAGCTTTGAGTGAAGATGAGCTGATTCATAAAGTTGAAAAGAAGATGAAGAAATAAAAATCGCCTTTGTTTGTTTCACAAGGGTGATTTTTCACGTTTAGGTTCATTCTTTTTCCTCTCTCATCTTAAAATCGAAAGTTTTAGAGTCAATATAGGAATTAACAACCTTTTGTCGAATGGGATTAACATAACAGAAGCTTAAAAATAGAGAGGTAACTAGATGACGACATATCCAAGTGGAAAACTAAGTGAAGAAAAAGTATTTAAAGATCCAGTTCATCGTTATGTTCATGTTCGAGATAAACTGATCTGGGATTTAATTGGTACGGCAGAGTTTCAGCGACTTCGGCGGATTCGCCAGCTTGGAACTACTTATATGACGTTTCACGGAGCCGAGCACAGCCGTTTTAATCACTCTCTAGGAGTATATGAAATTATTCGCCGAATTGTAGATGATGTTTTTCAAGATAGGGAAGAGTGGGATAACAATGAACGCCTAGTAAGTCTTTGTGCTGCTCTTTTGCACGATTTAGGTCATGGTCCTTTCTCACATTCTTTTGAAAAAGTTTTTCATCTCGATCATGAGGATTTTACTCAAGCAATTATTCTAGGAGATACAGAAGTTAACGCGGTTCTACGCCGAATGGGAAATAGATTCCCAAAAGATGTAGCAGAGGTAATTGCTAAGACATATCGAAATAAACTTGTTGTTAGTTTAATTTCAAGCCAAATTGATGCAGACCGGATGGATTATTTGCAGCGTGATGCCTATTTTACAGGAGTTAGTTATGGTCACTTTGATATGGAACGAATCCTTCGTGTTATGCGTCCAAGGGAAGATCAGGTTGTTATTAAACATAGTGGAATGCATGCCGTCGAGGACTATATTATGAGCCGTTATCAAATGTATTGGCAAATCTATTTCCACCCTGTAACAAGAAGTGCTGAAGTAATTTTAACGAAAATTCTCCACCGAGCTAAACATTTACATGAAAAGAATTATGAATTCAAGCAGCCTCCACGTCACTTTTATTCTATTTTTGAAGGAAAAGTCACTGTTGAGGATTATGTAAAGTTAGATGAATCCATTATTATGTTTTATTTTCAAACATGGCAAGAAGAAGATGATGCTATTTTGTCAGATCTTTGCCGTCGTTTTCTTAACCGCAACTTATTCAAATACATTGAATTCAATCCAAATTCACAGGTGAAAATGAAGATGTGGATGGAACTGACACAGCTTTTCAAAAAAGCAGGGATAGATCCAGATTATTATTTAGTGATTGATTCATCCAGTGATCTTCCATATGATTTTTACCGTCCAGGTGAAGAAGAAGAGCGTCTACCAATCCATTTATTAATGCCAAGTGGGGAATTACGTGAGCTTTCTCGTCAGTCTGAAATTGTTGAAGCTATTTCAGGGAAGAAGAGAACAGACCATAAACTCTATTTCCCTCAGGATGCAATTGACCAACTATCTTCAAAACGAAAAGTCAAGGAGCAAATTCGTAAGCTCTTGTTTGAAGAAATGAGATAAAAGGGCAAAATCTTAAGTTTTACATTACATTTCTAAGATTTTGCTAGGGTGACGAGCAAAAATGAACGTGATACTCTATTAAATAGACTAAAAATAGAGAGCGTTAAAGCTACGAGAGACAAGCTTCCAGTGAAATTTTTTGAAGTATAGGAGTTGAAGGGGCCTTGTTGAAGGATCATGCTAAAATTATTAAAGTGTTTTTATCTGCAGGAGAAATTATTGGGCGAAAAAAGCTGCAGAAAATGATTTTTATTGCAAAGAAGCTAGACTATCCGTTTTATGAGAAATACAACTTTCATTTTTTTGGACCATATTCAGAAGAATTGACACTTCGAGTTGAAGAGCTTTGTAATTTAGGATTTTTGACAGAAGTAAAAGAGAATAAAGGTGGTTATATGCAGTATCGCTATGAGCTAACTCAAGAGGGGGAGATATTCCTAGAGCATCACCAGGATTTAGATTTTCCTTTCTTGAATGATTGTGTGAAAAGCATGAATGAACAAAGCTCAAGGTTTCTTGAACTTGTCTCAACCGTTCTATACTTTGAAACGTTACCACCTGAAGAAGTAGCAGAAAAAGTATTCACATTAAAAAGTAAACAGCGTTATACACAAGAAGAAGTCAATGATGCATATAGCTATATTTCGTCTCTTCGTGAGACGATTCATTCTCCACTATAAAAGAGGCTCTCGAATAGAGCCTCTTTTTTTATTGATCACTTATACGCTTTCCTGCAACACCATAGTTGTTTTTACTCATTTCTTCAATAATAACGGCTACTTTCTCTTTAGAAGCACCTGTTGTTTCTACAACAGCCTCCGTTACTTTTTCAACAAGAGCACGTTTTTGCTCATCTGTGCGACCTTCTAACATTTTTACTGTTACATATGGCATATTAGTTCCTCCTTAAAATAGATATCATTCTTTAGTGTAGCTCTTTCTTTTATAATTAGAAAGAAAAATCATACCTTCCATTTGCATGAAGAGGAGACTCTAATATAGTATACTAAGGGCAAGAAGTTGAAATTTTAAATATGGTGTAGAGGAGAAATGATGTGGAACAGTTTTTAGCATTTCCATTACAACAAATGCCTTTTGTTGTAATCACTCTTATTATAGCTTTTACAATTCATGAGTTCTCGCATGCCTTTGTAGCCAATCTATTTGGTGATCCAACAGCGAAGAATGAAGGAAGATTAACGCTATCACCCATTTCCCATCTAGATCCATTCGGGACACTTCTGCTTATTATTGCAGGGTTTGGATGGGCGAGGCCTGTTCCTGTTAACCCTCGGAACTTTAAGCGTCCGAGACTCGCGGGTGTTCTTGTATCTATTGCAGGACCGCTAAGCAATCTTATATTAGCTTTTATTGGGACGCTGTGCTTTTATGTTCTTATTTATGCACAAGTGGCTCCAAACAATGTGTACCTTTATCAGTTCTTTAACCTATTTATTATGATTAATATTCTTCTTTTCATCTTTAATTTATTGCCTTTTCCTCCCCTTGATGGGTATAGAATATTAGAAGATTTAGCACCAACAAATATTCGGATAAAGATGAAACAGTATGAATCATACGGAATTTTGTTATTTCTAATCATTGTAATTACACCCCTTGATCAATATGTAATCTCACCAATCTATAATCAGGGGATACCGAGTGTAATGGGGTTATTTGAACGTATATTAGGTCCGTTCTTTCTTTAGGAAATGTAATTAAGCAAGCTAGGAGGAGTTTTTTATGGATCAACAACCGAAAAAGAAAAAAGCAGCATTTAATATCATTAAAAGTGACCCAACAGATGGTCATGGAGGATTTGGTGTTGGGGCTCTTAGTTTAGATAATGTTTCACCTGTTTTCATTGACTTGGAAGATGAAGAGGTTTTTGTAGACATCGGTGCAATGCATGCTCGTAGTGTCGTTGAAAAAGGAATTAAGTTTTTACCAAATCGAGAAGAAGTGCCAGCAGGAGATAAGTTTTATTGGCTTGTTTGGGTAACGATTGGAAGAAAACCAGAGTCTCCTTATTATGCAGGAGTAACAGCTTGTGAGATGACGGTTAACCGTGAAGCACGTCGTGGATATAAATCTCTTCCAGAACATGTGAATCGTATGGACAAATCAATGAAACACCATATTATTGTCGATCATATGGACGAAAAATCAAAACACTTACTGCGTGAATTTTTAAAAGGGCATAATGAAGCACTTTGGAATGCTTCAGAACCAGAACTGAAAAAAGCGCTGCTAGAAGCATAAAAAAGACGTGGAGCCTAAGCTCCACGTCTTTTTTATGCCCAAGGAAGGACTTTCTGCCAAAATCCATCTTCCTCTTTCTTTTCTTTTTTCTCTTGTTTCTTCTCTTCGGTATGTTCCATATGTTCATCACAGTACTCCGTTGGCTCTGTGCCTTTAACATAATAAGTAAGCCTCGTATTTGGACAGTCTTTAGTAGCAAGCTTCCCATTGTCTGGATTCACAAGAACGCCTACAACTCCTTTAGATGGTGAAAAGGCTTGAACTGTTTTTCCTTTATGGGCTTCTTCCATAAACGAAACCCATATGTTCTTGGCATAGCTTCTTTCTGTCACTTTGTCCATTGTTTGGTCTTTGTCATAGCCAGTCCATACACCTGCTACAAGGCTTGGAGAAAATCCAATCATCCAGCTATCTGTTTGTGTTGTTCCGGATTTCCCGCCATAAATGTGCGTTGTTTTTTCGTTAATGGAATTCCCTGTCACAGTCGTATAATCATTTAAACGTTCATCAAACATACCTGTCATAAGATGTGTGGTCACATATGCAGCATCTTCATCAAGCACTTGTTTGTGCTCTTTTGGTGCTTCATAAAGTACTTTTCCATCATAAGATTCCACTTTAGTTACAAAGGTTGGTTCAATTTCACGCCCTCCATTTTCAATCATTCCATATGCATTTACCATCTCACTTAGACGAACAGGAGAGGTGCCAAGGGCGAGGGAAGGAACAGGTTTAATGTTGCTTTTAATGCCCATTTCCCTAGAAGTTTGAACAAGCTGATCCGCTCCGATATACTGCATTGTCTTTACCGCGTAAATGTTATCAGAAAGAGCGATGGCTTGTGAAAGTGTAATATTATCATTTGCATAGTAATCATGGTAATTGCTTGGTTTGTATTTACTTTCTTTTTTTCCTTTTCCAAATGTAAAAACGGTCGGCTCACTTTTAAATAATGTAGAAGGAGTGAGTCCATGTTCAATAGCTGCGTAATAGAGCGGTACTTTCATGGTTGAGCCAGGCTGTCTCACTGCTTGAGTTGCACGGTTAAAAGGGCTTTCTTCATAATCTTTTCCACCAATTAATGCTTTTACAGCACCTGTTTTAGGATCCATAGCCATAAATCCTGTTTGAATGGAAGAGTCAGGATCAATTGTTTTTTCCACTTTCTTCTCAGCTAGCTTTTGAAGCTTTGGATTTAAAGTAGTATAAATTCGAAGCCCATGAAGTTCACGGTCATTTGTTAAATGAAGCTTTTCCTTTACTTGTTTTTTTACTTCATCAACAAAATAAGGAGCAATATCTTGCTTTTCTTCCTCCTTTATTTCATGAAAGGAAAGCTTAGCAGCAAAAGCCTTCTTCTCTTCTTCCTGTGTAATAAAACCTTCTTTTTGCATAGCAGCTAAGATAATTTCCTGTCTTTCTTTGGCATTCTCTAGGTTATTGAAAGGCGAGTAGTAGCTTGGTCCCTTTGGGATTCCTGCAAGAATAGAAGCTTCACTACGCGTGAGTTTTGAAGCATTCTTATTAAAATAGTATCGAGAAGCTGCTTCTATACCATATACCCCATGCCCGTAGTAGATCGTGTTTAAATATCCTTCTAAAATGCGGTCTTTGTCATAGTTCGTTTCTAACCGGACTGTATACCATGCTTCCCGCAATTTCCGAATCCATGTTTTATCATGCTCAAGAAACAAATTACGCGCATATTGCTGTGTAATAGTACTTGCCCCCTGAACTTTTGCCATTGCTTTTAAGTCGGCAACAGCAGCACCTGCAATCCGTTTAGGGTCAAATCCATGATGATTATAAAAATTCTGATCTTCAACAGATATAGTTGCTTGAATAACATGAGGAGAAATGTTTTCAATTGGAACCCAATATCTTTTTTGGCCATGATGCATTTCTTCTAATAGAGATTTATCAGCATTATAAAGAATAGTCGTTTGAGGTACAGATAGAGGAGGAGCTCCTTGAATTTTTGCTATCATCCACATTACGCCGAGAGAGATACAAAATAAGATTAATAGGATAATGCTTAAGGCAATAGCTCGACGCCCCATTTTTTTAAGCTTCTGCTGGTACTTGCTTGCATTTAGCTCCAAAGTATTCACCTCCGTTTTCTTCATACATAAACCAGTATTGAAAAAAAAGCGGAGTTTTAAACATCAAGATAGCCTTGAATTTTAGAAGAATTTTCATAGAATAAGATCATGCAAAAAACGCTTGCTTTTTTACGAGATTAATCTATACTAAGGTGGGAAACTTGCGAGTATGCCTTAACATAAGGTCAACAAGCTCCTTATCTGAAGAACAATTCGTACATATTTTACGTGTACTTTTCGATTTTGCGAATACACTACTAAATGTTAATGTGGACAAGAGGATATTTGATATAGAAGGGATGAAGTATAATGAGTCTTTGGTTTACAGAGAAACAAACAGAGAACTTTGGTATTACAGCAAAAATTAATAAAACGCTTCACACAGAACAAACAGAATTTCAAAAGTTAGACATGGTAGAAACAGAAGAGTTTGGTAACATGCTTCTTCTTGATGATATGGTTATGACAACAGAGAAAGACGAGTTTGTATATCATGAAATGGTAGCACATGTACCACTTTTCACACATCCAAACCCAGAGCATGTACTTGTTGTTGGTGGAGGAGACGGTGGCGTTATCCGCGAAATTTTAAAACATCCGAGCGTGAAAAAAGCAACACTTGTTGATATTGATGGAAAAGTAATTGAGTACTCTAAAAAATATTTACCAACAATCGCAGGTCAATTAGAAGACCCTCGTGTAGATGTGCAAGTTGGTGACGGCTTCATGCATATTGCAAAAAGTGAAAATGCATATGACGTTATTATGGTTGATTCAACAGAGCCAGTTGGTCCTGCTGTAAACTTATTTACGAAAGGCTTCTATGCAGGGATTTACAAAGCGCTAAAAGAAGATGGTATCTTTGTTGCCCAAACAGACAACCCTTGGTTTAAAGCAGATCTTATTGCAAATGCGCAACGTGACGTAGCAGAAATTTTCCCAATCACACGTCTTTATACAGCTAACATTCCAACATATCCAAGCGGTCTTTGGACATTCACACTCGGTTCTAAAAAGTATGATCCTTTAGAAGTGAGTGAAGAACGCTTCCATGAGATTGAAACGAAATATTACACAAAAGAACTGCATAAAGCAGCGTTCGCTCTACCTAAATTTGTAGCAGATCTACTAAAATAAGAAACAGCCATGGGGACTCTCATGGCTTCCTATTGTTTGAAGGGAGTCAGTATAATGCGTTTTGATGAAGCTTATTCTGGTAACGTGTTTATCGGAAGTCATAAAAGTTATGAAGAAAGTAAAGTTGTTCTTTACGGAATGCCAATGGATTGGACAGTAAGCTACCGCCCAGGTTCTCGTTTTGGTCCAACACGTATCCGTGAAGTTTCAATCGGACTTGAAGAATATAGCCCATACCTTGATCGTGAATTAGAAGATGTAGCGTATTTTGATGCAGGAGATATTCCGCTCCCGTTCGGAAATCCACAGCGCAGCATTGATATGATTGAAGAATATGTAGATGATCTTCTTAAAGATGACAAATTCCCACTTGGTATGGGAGGAGAACATCTTGTATCATGGCCTGTTATGAAAGCAATGGCAAAGAAATATCCAAATCTTGCAATCATCCATATGGATGCACATACAGATCTGCGTGTTGAATATGAAGGAGAGCCTTTATCACATTCAACTCCAATTCGTAAAATTGCTGAACACATTGGACCTGAAAATGTCTATTCATTTGGAATTCGTTCAGGTATGAAAGAAGAATTTCAGTGGGCTAAAGAAAATGGGATGCATATTTCGAAATTTGAAGTTTTAGAGCCGTTAAAGGAAATCCTGCCAAAGCTTGCAGGACGTCCTGTTTACGTGACAATTGATATTGATGTATTAGATCCAGCACATGCTCCTGGAACAGGAACAGTTGACGCAGGCGGAATCACTTCAAAAGAGCTTCTTGCTTCAATTCATGAAATTGCACATTCTAACGTCAATGTTGTTGGAGGAGATCTAGTAGAAGTTGCTCCAATCTATGATAATTCAGAACAAACAGCAAATACAGCAAGCAAACTTATTCGTGAAATGATGCTTGGTTGGGTAAAATAATTAGAAAAGGCAGCTTATAAAAAGCTGCCCTTTTTTAATCCAAAAGATCTCCTGTTTTTGCATTCATACGTGAATGAAAGCTAGGTTCTAATAGGTTTGTTTGATAATGTAATATAAAGCAATCTTTTTCTTCATCCTCTTTCCAAACAGCCTCTACCTCAAGTAGGGATAGAAGGGTTTCTTTGGCTTTTGTAGCAGAGATAAGTGGTCTTTCTTCTTGTAGAGAAAGAAGCTTATCAACTTCAATCTCAGGGCCCATATAATAGACAATTCGTAAAGTTTTTCGACAAACACTAACATTAATCATTCCCCCATATTCAAAAGGAATATTAGAGGTAAGATAAAAGGTTACAAGCACCCAAGATTCATCAGTATTATAACTGACTCCACCAAAACGAAGAATCGTTTGATAAGAAGGAAGCACCTTCTCCAAAAATTGCAGTGCACGCTCGTATCCTTGTTTTCGATTGCATTTCTTTCTTAAGTTGGCAGGAGGGGTCTCAAACGAGAAGATTCCTTTTATTTTTCCATTCTCTTTATATTGGATTTTAATGGTCTCCTCGTTTCTTTCTCTCATATAGCTATCAACACTTTTATCTGATGAGACAAGAGTAAGATTTTTCTTTCGAAACACTTTTCCTCTTAACTCGGGATCTTTACTTTCTCGAATACATTCATGTTCATCTGTTAGTCCAATCATTTCTTCAATAGTTTCTGTACTTGGGTTTACAAACATCAGTGGTTTGGATAGGACTAGGTCATCTTCTTTTACAGGATATAGAGAGAATTCATCAACCTCAACGCTATAAAACGGAGGCTCTATTTTGTAAACAAGTTGCCCTTTGGTATTGGATGTTGAAAGAAATAAATTGCATGAGGTTTCTTTCATAAGATAATCTTTTACAGCTTCTACATGTACTTCTTTTTGCGGCTGTTGGAAATGACGGG
>Ga0209463_1001863_pt1 | contig 12222 bp, 9 predicted proteins | sample AgamicMgSfrz_FD_187169 | JGI IMG/M metagenome (GOLD analysis project Ga0209463, IMG submission 187169) | Agave microbial communities from Guanajuato, Mexico - Mg.Sf.rz (SPAdes) (version 2) | ecosystem: Host-associated > Plants > Phyllosphere > Phylloplane/Leaf | place: Guanajuato, Mexico... | reverse complement strand
GATATTATTATTAAAATAAGCTCTTCGGGGCTTATTTTTTATATAAAAATTCGAGCATTAATATTACGAAAATTTCATCTTTACACTATTGAAGTTTGTTGCTATTATAGGAATACACCAAATGTTACAATATTCAATAAATTATCTTATTATATGAATGAAAACATATTGCTGGTCGTAATATTTATAGTTGGGATCCCGTAGCTCAGCAGGGAGAGCGCCACCTTGACAGGGTGGAGGTCGTGAGTTCGAGCCTCTCCGGGGTCATATTTGTAGAAACCGTGTCAAATTAACGTTTGATGCGGTTTTTATTTTTGTAAACTTGTATTCAAAAAGGGTCGTGGTCACAAGTTTGGTCACATTACCTACAAAATCTCTTCTATTTTATTCACTGCATCTTCTTGCATCGTTGGCAGTACATGCGAATAAGTGTCTAATGTGATTTTGATGTTACTATGTCCTAAACGCTCGGAAATTACCTTCACATTCACACCTTTACCCAATAACAGAGTTGCATGTGTATGACGTAAATCATGAAAGCGAATCTTTGGAGCAGCTGCTTTCTGAATCAGAGCGTTTAAACTTCTTCTCACATTCGCAGGATTAATTGGTGTTCCAGAAGGAGTACACATCACCAAGTCATTGTCTTGGTATGCCTCACCTTGACTCAGTTTCTCTTTCAATACGACTGCTCTATGCTTCTTTAGCTTTGCTACTGTTGATGCAGGTAATAGTATCTTCCTTAAACTTGATTTTGTCTTCCCTCCAAGCAAGAACGTCTTTCCATCATGACTTAGCGTTTGGCTAATGATTAAATGCCCCTTTTCTAAATCAACATCTTTCCACCGCACCCCTAGTAATTCACCTTGCCGCATTCCAGTTACAAGAGCCATATGAAAGACCATAGAATACCTGCTATCCTGCGCAGCTTTCAAGAACAATTGGACTTCCTGTTCATTCCACACAGTCAACTCTTCCTTATCACCTTTAGGTAATTTGGTCTTAGTTGCAACATTTTTGGTGATTAACTCCAAATCTATTGCATGTTCAAGAGAGTTCCGAATGAGTTTTATTATCTTCTCTATTGTTCCTCGCTTTAAACCTTCGTCTCGCAGCGAATTGACGTAGTTTTGCATATGCAACGATGTTAACTTAGCTAATTTGATATTACCTAAAGAAGGGATGATACGACTGTTTAAGTAACCTTTCAGTACCTTTGCCGTTTGGATACCAACACTGTGTTTCTTTGTATTAAACCAATCTAGTAGATATTCACCATAAGAAAGTTTGCTAGGTTCTACATATGTTCCAGTATGAACTTCTGAGAGCAGCTTTGTTAAAGCATTTTCCGCTTCTTTTTTGGTAGTAAATCCTCTTTTCTTCTTTTGCTTTCTTTTACCTGTTAAAGGGTCAATACCAATATCTACAATATAGAAATACTTTCCTGTTTTCTTATCTTTTTTGACGCTTCCATTCATCGTTAAGAGCCTCCTTGGAGTCCTTAACTGTGCTGTATATGGTAATTCTATTATAAACAATGATTCTTTGGCTAGATGCTTATAGTGTCTCCATATAAAAATAGCTCGACTGAATGTTCTTATACATGTTTTCTAACCAAAATCACATCAACTTTTCGGTAACTATGCCTAAGATTTTTATTTATGATGCTTAAATAAAAGATTCTCATATTTTTTTAATGAATCTCCTAATACTTCAGTTAGTGTTTCATAGCAATTTTCTAACTCCTTTATTTTTTCTCCATAAAAATTCTCTACATTGACTAATGGAATATCCCCGTTCTCTTCAAAATCCAAAACCTGTTCCACCCATGTTTCTAAGTACTCTAAGAAAACCTTAATTTTTGTATAAATAATTCCATCGACTTCTAAGTATTTTGGATATAAGCTTTTCTCTAGTGGTATTATAGTTTTTTTCAATCGACTAACATATTCAATTCTCAAACTTCCTACTGGAAGGGTATCTTTTTTTATACTTATAATAAATTGAATTTTAGCATCCAAATTCCATTTTTTTAAAACCGCTTGTATTTCCATTAATCCTTTAATACGCTGAGGTATATTATCTAGCCTTTCTTTTTCTTTCTGTAAATTTATCGTACGATTTACACCTAATAGGGTTAAGGCACCGGATATAATTCCGCCACCTAATCCCGCTGTAAGCGTCACTATATTTGTGGCCGCTGGCCCTTGAAGAGAAACAACTACCAATGATGCAACTACAGTACTTCCTACTATTCCTCCTCCAACCCCATATAGTAAACTCGTTTTATCTATTTGCTTTTTCATATCTTTGCCCCCATCTCTTTACTTTTTAACTACTAGTATATTTCGTTCTCTTTGATAGTCATAAGTATCAAATAAAAAAGCAACCAATGTTTTAGCAGAATTAACAACTAATAAAGCATGATGTAATCTTAAATTTGAATTATTTGAGTGTGCATCCCCTACTTTATTTCTAATTGTAGTTAATCCATTAACTACATTAACTAGTCCACTTATCACCTGTTTTAATGGTTCGGCTAATTTTTCATTAGCTGCGTCTAAATTCAAACACCTTTGTACTTTCTTTAATAACGCCGGTAACTTTTCATTACCGTTTACTTCTTCACCAGTAATATTAAATATAATTTCCTTAAAGACACCTTCAATTAATCTACGTGCCCTTGTTATAGCACCAGGATAATCTCCACTTTCTATTCTTTTGTCACATTGTCTTAAATCCTCTAATATATGTTCATATGTCAATTCTTTTGGAACATCGCACTTAATGTAAATTAGTTTAACTTCTATATTCTTATCCTCTATGAAATCCATTACAGGATTAAACATTTCGCTAATCTCAAGTTGAACATCCATAGGGCTATAATTCCCCATATAAGCTATGCCCTGAAGATAATGAATAAATTCTTTTACATTTCTACACTTTGTTATAGCTTCATGTACATTAACTCTCATTTCAGCATACATTTTCATAAGAATTTTTCTTGCTTCTTGATAATCTTCATTACTTAGGCACCAATTATAGTTAAATTCGCCCTTAGTCGAATAACTCTCAATAGTTTCTATTAGACCATTTTTACAATTCTCTAAAACTCTAAGACTATAATTATCCATTTTCCCCTCCGATATTTCCCAATTTTTCTCTTCTAATTGTATCATAGTTACTTTGGGATTATTTTTATATAAAAAACATAATTAATATGATTATCATCCGTTATCTTGCCTCACAGGATGAATAGTAGATTTTGCAATAAAAAATACTTCCCAAAACGCAAAAACGCCTTTCTACAAACTGTAGAAAGACGCTTTAAACACTTATTTTACTTAATTCCCCTACAATTGACCAACTACCCTTTTAATAACGATGGTCAGAGGCTAATCGACACTCCAAAAGAAACATAATTTTTAATAGATGCCTTTGTATCTTTGTCCATACGATTATTAAGTACCAGTGATAGAAGTTCATTATGATGACATCAAATACAAATAGTACAATACTAAATGCATTGATATACCTTTAATATGATATTACGCTTCGAAACTAAAGCCTCTATCAAAACCAAAACACTTTCGATTTTAATAAGCTTCAATACTAAAAGTTAATATACATGTGGCTTCAAAATAAATATTATCTTCTAATATTTTTTATATATTTTTGTCCGAACGTATTCTCTGTTAACGAATATTTTCTTAATTTCCCTTCCAACTCACTCTCAGTCCATGAATTAGGAGACTTATATGAAAGCTCTCCACTTAATTTATGTAAATTATTTTTTAGTAATCCTAATTTTTCTAAATCTATTACTGAAAATTCTTTATTTATATGTGAATCAGCGGCCACTTTATTACTTCTATGAAGAATTACTCCTACTAGTCTATCGTTTTCAGTAAATATTTCTTTATACCATCTAATTGAAGCCGTCATTTGATTAGCTTCGTCTCTACTGATATCATTTAAACTATTATTTTTACATTCAATGACAAAATCATAATTTTCAGTTCTCCAAAAATTATCTGGCCCATCATTTTCTTCACTATCTGGACATGTTGATTCGAAGCCTAAAAATTCTCCTATCTTTTGAACTGATGCTTCAAAATCCTTATAAAAGATATCTGGAGAATATTCTAATTTTGACAGTATGCTATTCATATAAATAACTAAATCTGTACCTCTATCAAATTCAGATATCTTCTCTTTAAACTTAGGAATCTGACTACCATAACTTTTTACTTTTCTACTTTTAACATAATTTAGTGGTTTTAGTAAACTAGCATTTAATTCTTTTGCACGTATTTGTAAGTCACTTGCTCTTGAAGAATCTATTGAATGTATTAATTGTGCATAAATTTGATAATACCATCCTTCATCTTTACTTTTAGATACCAAAGAAAATATTTTTCTCATATAATCATCAATTGATAATAAATCTTCTTTATATTTTGCTTCAAATGCTTTATTTTCAAGTACTGATAATTCAAGTACATTATCGAAACTTTCCATTTGGAACTCTTTATCAGCAGAATTCACTAATTCTTTATGAAAAGTTCTCCATGAATCTGTTGCTTCTATGCATTCTTTAATTGCTTCTTTCATATACTTTATTGCTACATCTTTCTCTAATACTTCTTCACCTTCAACAATATTAACACCAAATTCTAGTTGAGATTGGATAATAGGACTAAATAAACTTTTATTTGCATTTTTGCCGATAAAAGATAATAAATCATCTCCCATTAAAATTGTTACGCAATGGTCTGTCCCTGAACGTACCCCTCTTCCTAACCCTTGCTCAATAGTCTGCGCTCGTTTCATATTAACAAGCATTGAATTTTCTCTATACTGCATTTCAATTTTTTCTTTTAAAGACTCTTTAGTAGGCATGCCATCAATTACTAATAACCTACATGCATCATCTTTTAAATCCATTCCATCATATCTATTTAAAACAACACAAACATTTCCTTTTTTACCATTTTTTAAATATCTAATCTCTTCAATAATGTTATCACTACTTAATAATTCTGCTCCCATATCGACCCAAATTTTACCTTTTGCCTTATTAGGAACAATTACAACAACATTAAATTCTTTTGCATACTCAAAACACATCTGGCGAATATCTTTATCAGTTATATCTTTATTGTATCTTTTAGGAGCTAATAATAGACGTTCACCCAAACTAATCGTATCTACTTTAATAGGATTTTTAACCGCATTTTCACAAATTCCTAAATCACTAATTAAAGAAAATCCATTATTCAAAGTAGCAGATAGTATATAACGATGTTTAGCTTTATTAAATGCTGGTATCTTATAATAAGGAATTAGTAATGGCGTTATTTCTATACTATTACCATCTATATAGCATTCACAATTTTCCAAGTCATCTAAAATTAGATTTGAATTAAAAAAGATATCACTATTTCCCTTATCACTATTATTATTCTCTTCTAACAACTTAATTACACTCGTTAATTTATTATTCCAATCCCAATAAGGAATTTGCTTAATTACACTCCCCTCACCCTTTAGAATACTTCTTAACGCTGCTCTTCCCTGTATTTCAAGCCCATCACTAAACAAATTACCAATTGCAAAATATAATTTTTCATTTTCAAACTTATTTATCCTAATAGATGATTTCTGTCTAGCTTTTTTGACACATTCATGTGCATCATCTATTAACAAAGCCCCAATTTCTTTTATCTCTCTATCATTTCCAATGACACCAAAAATAGATTTCCCATTAAATAATTTATCAAAGTTTGTAATCAGTATGGCTTCACTATTTTCAAATTCCAGCGGAAAATATTGATACCTTTCTGTTTGTTCAAATTTACAAACTGGTATGCCATATAAAGAGGCTTGTTGATAAACTTGCTCGACTAATTGATTATCTGGACATAGATAAACTACTGGCCCAATCCCTTCACGAAGCTTGGATAGCAGCATTAATAGTCCTGTTAAGGTTTTTCCCGAGCCAGTATCCATTAGTCCGATTATATCTCTCTCACTTCTTATGCTTTCCCACTGGTTCAAAAAATCTGTTTGATTTTCTCTTAAAAAATCATATCCATCCTGTTGTATAAGAGATTTTTTAAAAATTTCTATAGAATTTATTATTCGTTCTTTCGGTTTTCTAGAATACTCTTTCATTTTTCTATCAAAGAACCCCAAAAAATCATCTCCTAATATTTAATTCTCCTAAGAGGAATTTATATGAATAACTCATTATATATTCATATAGTTGTAACAGGTAGTATAAACTACAAGGTTTTAACAGATAAACATTAATTAAATATACCAAATAATTCTAAGTCATTCAAAATCTTCTTCCTAATTTTATTATGAAAAGCATTTAAACAAACACTTTTACAACTTCCAAAAAGAACATAACGAGAAATTTAATTTGCTAAATAAGTTATTTTGATTATCGTTTACTATATATGTGACCAAAATTGTATTCTGGCAGCTATAAATGAAGTTTTTTCTGTCTTTCTATAAATAATTTGAAGACCGTGAATTCTTTACAATTCCCAGAAATCCAATCGAATCAAGATTTCAAGTTATATTTTCAGTAGTCTCACTTGAGAAACCTTTACAAATTCATTCAGAACCTTACTGTCTATATATTATTCAAAAAACTTCAATTTTTTTATATTTTCTTTGTTAAGGAAATACTCCTTATAAAATGCCCTTAAAATATAACTTGTGTACTCTCTAAGGTTGATTAATGATACTTGTACAGGAAAATCACAGCCATTTTCACCATCAATATCAAGTAAAGGAATTAGACTATTTGTCGGTGCATCATCTGTCAGCATGTAACCCCTATGTAAGTACTTTGACCTCTTGTCGTAATAATCATTAAGTTGATTAGCTATATGTGAGTTTAATTGCTCATGTACTAAATTCCTCACTCTACTAGCAATACCGTACTTGTCCTGATTACATGCCTTACACTTCTCACTCTGAAAACCAATCAGTGTAACAACTTCCAATGCTGACATGTAAAGTATTGTTGCTATCTCAGTCTGGGAACTTCCTGTAACAAGCGCTGTCCTTAAATCCTGGTTTTTGGTGTAAATTTCAATTTTCACACCTGAACCATCTTCCAATGGATGTCTAATGTAACCCTGATGGTCATGAATTTGCGCATCATACTTTCTTGCAGTATGGAAATGATAACAAGCATTTAGGAATATTTGCAAATCTTCATTTTCTCCATTGCTTTCAATTAAATAATCTAAAAACTCTTTTGCTTCCTCAGAAATCGTTAAATAACCATCCTTAACAGACAAACCATCAATAAAATCGGATTCTTGATATACTTCTTCAGTTAATACTGTTTTCTCTTTATTTTCTTTATCAGTTGTTGAGACATTCCAAAAAGGGGCATTAGTTTCTACCGATAAGAAATCTATAACCTGGTTTATCTTCTGAATAATTTTACCCTCAACCTGATTTCCATCATAAGCAGAGACAGGAAAATTGATTCTTGTTTTATTCTCCCCAACATACTCTGTTTTGAATTTATTCCCCTCATAATTAGACAGTGGAAGTAAAGATTTAATGGTTGGAAGAGCATGGTAATTATTATACTTTCCCATACCTCTTCGTGCCTTCCTTACAACTCTTATTAACCTTTTCCCTAATTCAGATTCCTTAATCAACTTATCTTCTTGTCCCTCTATATATCCGTAACCGTAGCTAGCGTCACTGTATTCGAAAAACAATTTAATAATTGAACCATTATTTTTATAAGTAACCCCAGCTATTAAATTTGACTCACCTATGTCCACAAAACCAAATGTTATTGTTTTTGTTTGTTTGTTTTTTTCGGGGATGTACTGCCAAGCACATTTCCCAAATTCTTTAGCCATTTCTGCCCATAGATTTCTTAAAAATTCATTAGATTGTTTCACATCTGTAATACCAATATCCAAAATCAATTATTTCCTCCTCCTTACAATTCATCCATCTATCCCTAATTGTACTTAAAAAAAACTTCTGTTGTCTCTATTTTTCCTCTAAAGAGATATATCCTTAACAAGGTTTTATACTTTTCTCCTGTAGATTCAACTCTCACATTAAGGTTCAATCGAATTCAAGTTATAGTCCATCTGATAGTAGAACAATATAAAAGACGGGTTTTATTAATTTTGTGTAACCAATTTGGTGAATTTCAACACTATGTTCAATTGTACACTCAATATACACAAAAATAAGAGTCTCAATTGCGAGACCCTTCTGTAGTTCTTACTAATTCCTTATCCATTTCAGCAATCATATGAATAGCTTGAGAATGTGCTAAAGAATTGGTTCTCTCTGTTTCTTTAGCAACTTCAAACTTAACTCCATCGCCTTCAATTGTAATTAATGCTGTTTGTTCAACTACAGTTGTATTTGATTTCATACTGCTCATGCATCTGAAATACTTCAATAATAGTTCCCACATTGGAGCATATTGTTTCATAATCTTCAAGCACTTAACTCTAGCTGTATCAGACTTGTTAGTGGTGTTCATCTCCCTTCCCTTAGCAAGTACCAATGAATGCTGACTGTGCATATCCTTGAACATCTCGGTCACAATAATCGCATATTCTTCAGTTAAACGATGTGTAAATTCCAATTCGCCTTTCTCTTGCAATCTATCAAGGTAGTCCCGAATTCCTAGGTCACTATCTTGTAACACACAGAAATGAGCGTCATAATCGAACTTCAATCCCAGCCGCTCAGTCAGTTGCTCATCGAATTCCTTTTTAAAATCTTTGACCTCTTTTTTGTTGGTTTTGAACAAATCATTCCCTTTAATTCCATGTGCAGTGAGCAGAATACGTCTAATACTAGCTATCTCTTTAATCTCATTCCGTGTAAGCTTCCTGTGATTGTTTTTAATAGTACATCCCCATCTCTCTTTTTGGTAAATGATGATTTTAGCTTTAACTAATTTGTTGAACACTGATATTAGACTCGATTTCATATTCTTCAATGATATTTGAAGGAACTCGTCCAACATCTCGATATCTGAATCAGCCTTGTTATAATTCTTAACCCTCTTGCTGAACTGCTCTTGGAGTTTTTCGAGATGTATACCTCTAGCACCATATAATGCACCAAAAAACTTGCCATCAATGATACCTAGTTCAGCAATCCATTTAGTCGCACTCATGGGTCTTACTTTATTATCATTCTGAATTAGATAGTTCACCACTAGCGAATTCAATTCAAATTCACCAACCAATTGTCCTTTACCATTATTAGAACGGTTATCAATCCGCTTAGCCTTTTTAGAACGTTTCCCACTGCAGGTGATAATACGTTTAGAGCCTCTGCCCTCAACTGTATAGGATTCCCATTCCTGTTCAACTGATTTAATGAGGAGGATAAACTCCTTTCCAGTAAGATTACCTTTGTTTCTCTTTAACGATGCTTTCTGAGCCTTTGTTCCATACTTCTTAACCAATTCTGCCAATGTAAATTCTTGGTTCAATATAATTCCCTTTTCTCATGACTAAGATTTGCTTTTATTAGCAGTCATGTACTTCAACTCCTTTTAGTTTTTCGCTTCAAAAATGAACACTTAAATGCCCAAGTAATCCTTATTTTTATTGATAATTCACAATATAAATTTCTGTACCGAATCGACCTCTTAATAAATAATAGTATTTATACCTCAATTCGGTACAGTTTTTATACTCTTGATTCGATAGGTTTTTATTGATAATTAGAGGCACTCGATGCTACAAAACTGAGCATCAAAACTCAATACTCACTTTTTAGAGTTGATGTGTCAAAAGGTCAAGAGCATTGGGCTTGAGCGCCCCGTCACTCGCTACGCTCATTTCTCCTAGCCCAGTTGCACCCTCGGAACACCACCGAGGGCGACAACTTATATAATCATTCCTTTTGCTTACGCTGTTTTCTTTTGCTTTGGATTAAGAGTTTGCTTCTTTTGGCTGGTTTTACAATAGCTCGATAGATGATAGCGCTTATTTAAAAGAGCCTCATCAATCCGCTCATAGGATACTTTTCCCCGCCATTTCTGGAACAGATACTCTCTCATCTCATTAAATGTTACTTCTCGGTTGGCATCTGATACAATTTGTCCAATTACTTTTTGAATCGAATGGATTTGATATCTCGGATTCTCATCGATATTGAACAGTGGTATCCAATCTTGAATAAAACTTGCTTCCTTTTCCTTCAGATTCCTTTTAAATTCCTTCTTATCCATGCCATGATTATCAATTGGTTGAAATGCTAACATGATACTATCCGCTTCAAACTCGATTAACTCTAATATCCTTGGATTATTATATCCCTCTCGTTTATCTTTTTGATACTGCCCCATCCGCCTGTATAGGTCTGTTGCTTCCCCTACATATAACAGTTCCTTCGGATTATACATTAAATACCAATAATACAAACCGCTTACTTTTTTTAATTGCGATTGATATTCTTCAATTTCATTCCATTTACATTTGAATACTATATTCTTTTTAACTTGGGTCAATCTATTTTCCTCTTTTCATTATGGATTTGTTCGCCATAATGATTGCCTCCTTACGCATCAATTCGGTTTAGATTCCCTCTATCAATTTCATTCCCTGTTCTAACTAGATAAATTTCTAACTTCAACTTAATTGTAGATGATAGGTTTCTATCTCTTTTCAATTCTTTACGTAGATAATTAGACTAATTTTTCTTCCACAAAGCCTGTATAAAAATAACCTTTAACTGTATCAAGAATAATTCTCATCTAATCTCTCCCGTATCAGCAATATTTTGCTTTTTTAATATCTTGCTTAAATCCTTAATCACTTCGTCTGTTAGTCCATTTTTGATTAATGAAAGGAATTCCATGGTAATATTTATCTCCTTGACATCATTCTGTTCAAAAATATCATTCTGTATAGTCAAAGCGCCTAAATATATCTCTCCAATAGGAGAGTGTAAACCCTCTAGATAATCCTTATTAAATACTAGTGATTTTGCCCTCTCTATCTCCTGTACCATATCCTTTAATTCAATTAGCATTTGTCTATCTTCTGCGTAAGGGTCAATGGGAACAGGGACTCCAAAGAATTCATCCTCTACTTCTATAGAATCTCTGTCCGACATGTACTTACTACGGGCTATCTCAATTTCTACATCATCCACATCATCTATCACCTTTTGAAATAACTCTTTATTCAAATACCTGAATTCCGGAATTTCAGCTAGTTGGTCAATCCGTTCTTGTGGAATCTTTCTTCTTCCCTTTAACCAATCATAAACAGTGTACCTACTTATACCAAGTTCCTTAGCTATTTGGTTAGCATTAAAATTAAATACTTTAATTACTCTTTCTAAACCTATAATAATAATCACCTCTAAATTTATTTTCGCCACACAAATGCATGTCTACATAAAGAATACAACGACACACAAATGTATGTCAACAATATTTTCTTATTTTTATAAACAGTAACTATTTTTTACTTATGCTTCTATTAATTAACCTTTCCGTTCAAACATAATTTTAGTGATATAGCACTACAGGGAATGGGCAGTTTATCCCAATTTTGTAACAATTGAATAAGAAAATTAACTTTATTCTGCATATGAAGACTACATTTTAAAGTAACTAGACTAGCTTCGGACAAATATTATTTTTTTAGCAAGGAAATTCACTTAAGTAAGTTCAAGGGGCATCTACAGCTACTTGAATAGTTACACAGATAATAACTAAAGAAACTAGACGTAATTTGTGGCCAATCTGGTTTAAATTATCCGCCTCGAATCGAGTTTTTTTTGTACACCATTTCGTGTGAATTGAGGTGCTTATGACATTCTCTCCAAAGGAACGAGCATAAAAATGTGGAAAATAGCCCCCACTACATACAAAAAAGGAATGAGTCATCTCATTCCCTTTACCATTATACAGACAGCTAAGAACATAATTTTGTGGTCACAAATGGTCACAGAATTCACAATAGCCATTGCTTTTTCAATAGAATTCCGTTTATATAAACCTGTGAAAACGCCTTTAAATCAACGTTTTCCCCGTAGCTCAGCAGGGAGAGCGCCACCTTGACAGGGTGGAGGTCGTGAGTTCGAGCCTCTCCGGGGTCATAAAAAAGAGACACCATATCAACCTTCTACGTGATATGGTGTCTCTTTTTATCTAATTCAATCACTTTCCACCAAACATCTTCT
>Ga0209463_1001862_pt1 | contig 12230 bp, 12 predicted proteins | sample AgamicMgSfrz_FD_187169 | JGI IMG/M metagenome (GOLD analysis project Ga0209463, IMG submission 187169) | Agave microbial communities from Guanajuato, Mexico - Mg.Sf.rz (SPAdes) (version 2) | ecosystem: Host-associated > Plants > Phyllosphere > Phylloplane/Leaf | place: Guanajuato, Mexico... | reverse complement strand
TTCCGTTCGCTCTTATTGCAGCATTAGGTATTATCGTTATGTTTGTATTTTCATTTCAGGGGCTAAATAAATCTAAAGAGTTAGCTGATGCAAAAAATGGCGGGAAGCCAGCACAAACAGCATCAAAACCAGAGGATATTGTGAAGCAAAGCTGTACGAGCTGCCACGGTGATCAGTTACAAGGGGCGGTAGGACCTAACTTACAAAAAATTGGTGGGAAACTTTCAAAGGATGAAATTAAAGAAATTCTTTCGAAAGGAAAGGGCAATATGCCTGCCAATATAGTTCCAGCTGATCAAGCCACTAAAGTAGCTGATTGGTTATCGAAGAAAAAATAAAGTCCCGTATGACAAGCCTTTTGCTTATGCAAAGGGCTTGTTTTTCTATATTTTCTAAAATACGATGAATGATATAGAAGTGAATTGTTGTTATGGGCTTGCAACAACTACTATAAATTCATTATCATGGAGACAGACTGACAAGAGAAGGAGTAATGGAAATACATGAATGAAGTAAAGCTTTCAAAACGATTAGAAGAAGTTGTGCGTGAAATACCAGTAGGATCTACAGTTGCTGATATTGGATCGGATCATGCGTATTTACCGTGTTATACAATTATAAATAATATTGCTACAAAAGCAGTTGCAGGAGAAGTTGTAGATGGACCATTTCGTTCTGCACAAGCAACTGTAGCTGAAAGTGGCTTACAAGATAAAGTAGATGTACGTAAAGGGAATGGATTAGCTGTTATCGCGCCAGGAGAAGTAGATGTTATTACGGTTGCTGGAATGGGCGGAGCGTTAATTCGTGACATTTTAGAAAGTGGTAAAGAAAAATTAGAAGGTGTAACACGTTTAATTTTACAGCCGAATATTGCAGCGCATCATATTCGTGAATGGTTTGTTGAAAATGGTTGGGAGCTTATCCATGAAAAAATCGTAAAAGAAGATGGGAAAATTTACGAGATTTTAGTAGGAGAGCGAGGAAATGTCGAAGCACCTTACTCGGAAAATAAACAAGCGGGATTGTTTATGGGGCCATTTCTAATAAAAGAGAAAAATGAAGCTTTTGGTGAGAAATGGGAAGGGGAATTGAAAAACTTCCAAAATATTTTAAAACAGTTAGAACGTGCGGCTAATTCTGAAGAAACAAAAGCGAAACGTGCAGAAGTAGAAGCGAAAATGAAAATGATAGGGGAGATTTTATCATGAGTAAAATTCCAAACGGCCATGAAATTATTTCTTTATTTGAAAGTATGTATCCGAAGCATTTGGCGATGGAAGGAGATAAAATTGGTCTGCAGATTGGAGCGCTTAATAAATCTGTACAACACGTATTGATTGCGTTAGATGTAACGAAGGAAGTTGTGGAGGAAGCGATTCAATTAGGAGCGAATGTCATTATCGCGCATCATCCTTTGATTTTTAATCCGTTAAAAGCGATTCATACAGATAAAGCGTACGGAAGAATTATTGAAACGTGTATTAAAAATGATATTGCCATTTATGCAGCGCATACAAATGTGGATGTTGCCAAGGGCGGAGTAAATGATTTACTTGCTGAGGCGTTAGGGTTGCAAAATACAGAAGTTCTAGCACCAACATATGCGGAAGAAATGAAAAAAGTTGTTGTGTTTGTGCCAGTAACTCATGCAGAAGAAGTACGAAAAGCATTAGGAGACGCAGGTGCTGGTCATATCGGCAATTATAGCCACTGTACGTTTAGTAGCAAGGGTACAGGTACGTTTGTACCTCAAGAGGGGACAAATCCTTATGTAGGGGAAACTGGACAGTTAGAGCGCGTAGAAGAAGTGCGAATCGAAACGATTATTCCAGTTTCACTGCAACGAAAAGTGATTAAAGCGATGGTAACGGCACATCCATATGAAGAAGTAGCGTATGATGTGTATCCACTTGATAACAAAGGCGAAACATTAGGGCTTGGGAAAATAGGATACTTAAAAGAAGAAATGACACTTGGACAGTTTGCAGAACATGTAAAGCAATCATTAGATGTAAAGGGTGCACGAGTTGTTGGGAAATTAGATGATAAAGTGCGCAAAGTAGCTGTACTTGGTGGTGATGGTAACAAATACATCAATCAAGCTAAATTTAAAGGAGCGGATGTATATGTAACAGGTGACATGTATTATCATGTTGCTCATGATGCGATGATGCTCGGTTTAAATATAGTTGACCCAGGACATAACGTTGAAAAAGTAATGAAGCAAGGTGTGCAAAAGCAATTACAAGAAAAAGTGGATGCAAAGAAACTCAATGTACACATTCATGCTTCGCAATTACATACAGATCCATTTACATTTGTATAAGAAAAATAAAAACCGTTGCTCATATAGGCAACGGTTTTTATTATTGTTCTTTTTTCACTTTTACACGAGGTAATATTTTTTGTAACGGTACTTTTCGAACTCTCTCCCATGTAGCGGGATTCATTGGATCATATTGATCTAAGAAAGCGATAACTTCTTTTGTAATTGGAGTTGGAGTAGAAGCACCTGCTGTAACAGCTACGTTTTCTACACCTTGTAGCCACTCTAATTGGATTTCGCTTACATCAGCAACTCGATATGCTTTTGTACCTGCGATTTCTTGTGATACTTGTGCTAAGCGATTTGAATTGTTACTTTTCGGATCACCAACAACAATTGTTAAGTCTGCAACATCAGCTTGTTTAGCGACAGCTTCTTGGCGAACTTGGGTTGCTAAACAAATTTCTTTATGGAATTCTGCTGTTGGGAATTTTTTTTGAATGTCCTCCATCAAATGTTGAACATCCCATTGACTCATTGTTGTTTGATTCGTTACTAAAATTTTATCTGTTGGGATTTCTAATGTTTTTAAATCATCGGCTCTTTCGATAAGGTGAACGATGTCAGGTGCAATACCGACTGCGCCTTCTGGCTCTGGATGATTTTTTTTACCGATATAAATGACATGATACCCTTCCGCTTTCTTAGCTTCGATAAGGTCATGCGTCTTGGTAACATCTGGACAAGTGGCATCGATTGTTGTTAAACCTTTTTCTTTTGCGCGTTGTTTAACTTCTGGAGAAACACCGTGTGCAGTGAAAATAACAGTACCAGAATCAATTTTATCTAAAATTTCTAAGCGACTTGGACCGTCTAATGTGATGATTCCATCTTCTTCAAAAGCGTCTGTAACATGTTTATTGTGAACAATCATACCTAAAATATAAATGGGTCTCGGCAATGATTTATCTAATGCAGCGTTACGTGCAATTACCATTGCATCGACAACACCGTAGCAATAACCACGAGGGGAAATTTTAACAATTTTCATATGAGTAATCCTCTCCTTCTAAACAAGGGATACTTTTGTGCATAGTCTTTTACATTATAAAGGAGGAGTGGATAGAAAACAAAGGATTGTTACACATATAGTTTTGGTTTTGTTGCTGTTTGTTGAACTGGTTCTTTCGGTAACTCTTTTTCTATTACAGATTCAATCACTATTTTCTTTCGTTTTCGTTTCTTTTTTTGAGGTGTAGGAGGCGGACTTTTTACCTCAACTGGCTCTGTTACATTTTCCGCTTGATTTTCTTCCGTACTTTTTCCAGAGGTGAGGATTTTAACAATGCTTGGTAGACTACGCATAATAGGACCGTACTGTTCGACGACAGGACCTACAGATTGAACGACTTGGGATACTTTTTCGATGTTATTTATCATATTAGTTGGATTCGAAATTAAATTCGAAAAAAAACTGCCGATGCCACTGCTTGCTGCAGCTGTAGTTGCTGCCCCGCCGCGCGTTTCATTTGATTCATACATTTGAGGCGGTATCATTTGCTCAGGATGTTGCTGCATGTATGGTTGATATTGTGGATGTTGCTGAGGATATTGTTGCTGGTATTGCTGCTGATATTGCTGCGGCGGTGGTTGCTGATGCATCATCGGTGGGCCTTCCATTTGTCGGTAAGGCGGAACCATTTGCATAAAAGGCTCGGTTGGATCGTGTTTTTTAAAAAGCTTAGCAAGAAAACCTTTCTTTTTTTGCGCCATTGGTGGTAGTTGTGGAATGGGATATGGTGTATAAGGTTGTTGTCCTTGATTCGGATACATTTGCCTTGTAGGGGATTTCGGAAACATGTGAGAAATCCTCCTTTCTTCAGTTAGGTATATACACATACAATATGCAATAAAAGGGAAGAAGGTTAGTTTTTGAAGTGAAAACCTAAACTAAAGATGGATTTTACTTGTAGATTTCGATATAATGTAGACTTGACTGATTTGTGCGCGCAGTAGAAATTTTAGAAAGAAGGTGTAACTTATGACACAACAAACTTTTACACAGTATGATTTTAAACCATTTTTAATAGATGCAGTTCGTGAACTACGCTTTACAGAGCCGACAGGAATTCAGCAGAAAATTTTCCCGGTCGTGAAAAAAGGTGTAAGTGTAATTGGGCAATCCCAAACAGGTTCTGGGAAAACACATGCATACTTACTTCCTACATTAAACAGAATTAATGCAAGCCGTGAAGAAGTACAACTTGTTATTACAGCACCTACTCGTGAGTTAGCACAACAAATTTACGAAGAGATTGTGAAATTAACAAAATTCTGTGCGGAAGATCAAATGATTACAGCGCGTTGTTTAATTGGTGGAACTGATAAACAACGTTCAATTGAAAAATTGAAAAAACAACCTCATATCGTAGTTGGGACACCAGGGCGTATTAAAGACTTAGTTGAAGAACAAGCATTATTTGTTCATAAAGCAAATACGATTATTGTCGATGAAGCAGACTTAATGCTTGATATGGGATTTATTCATGATGTAGATAAAATTGCAGCACGTATGCCTAAAAACTTGCAAATGCTAGTTTTCTCTGCAACAATTCCTCAAAAACTAAAACCGTTTCTGAAGAAATATATGGAGAATCCAGAGCATATTCATATCAATCCAAAACAAGTTGCAGCTGGAAACATTGAACACTATTTAGTGCCTTCTAAACATCGTAATAAAATTGATTTAGTGAATAAAATGCTACTTCAATTTAAACCGTATTTAGCAGTTGTTTTCACGAATACGAAAAAGATGGCGGATCAAGTTGCTGATGGATTAATGGAACGCGGCTTAAAAGTTGGACGAATTCACGGGGATTTATCACCACGTGATCGTAAAAAAATGATGAAACAAATTCGTGACCTTGAATTCCAATATATTGTTGCGACTGATTTAGCAGCACGTGGTATTGATATTGAAGGGATTAGCCATGTTATTAACTATGAGCTACCATCAGATTTAGATTTCTTCGTTCACCGCGTTGGAAGAACAGCACGTGCGGGGCATTCTGGTATTGCAGTGACGATATATGATCCAGCAAACGAAGAAGCGTTAGATAGTTTAGAAAAACAACGTCATATTGAGTTCAAGCATGTAGATTTACGCGGAGATGAGTGGGCCGATTTAGGTGAGCGTCGTCGTCGTAAGAGCCGTAAAAAACCAAATGACGAACTTGATGTTATGGCAACGAAAGTTATTAAAAAACCGAAAAAAGTAAAACCAAACTATAAACGTAAACTTGCAACAGAACGTGACAAAGTGAAGAGAAAATATAGCAATAAAAAAAGATAAGGGGTTTCCCTTATCTTTTTTTAATCCCGCTAATTTAAATGAAGAGTATAGTCTGTTTAAATAGTCAAATAAATTTGTGTAGTGCGTCTTTTGTGAACAAACAATTCACTACATATTTCTACAAATTATGCTATCATTATATCTATTGTATATTGAAGAGGTGATTGTATGTTAAAGATTGGATCTCATGTTTCCATGAGTGGTAAGAAAATGTTATTAGCAGCAAGTGAAGAGGCTGTTTCATATGGTGCAACGACGTTTATGATTTATACAGGTGCACCGCAAAATACACGAAGAAAACCAATTGAAGAATTGAACATAGAAGCAGGAAGAAAACATATGGAGCTGAATGGAATTGAGGAGATTATCGTCCATGCACCGTATATTATTAATGTTGGGAATACGACAAAGCCAGAAACATTCCAATTAGGTGTAGACTTCCTTCGTATGGAAATTGAAAGAACATCGGCATTAGGTGTAGCGAAACAAATTGTTCTTCACCCAGGAGCGCACGTTGGTGCTGGAGCAGATGCTGGTATTCAACAAATTATTAAAGGGCTTAATGAAGTACTAACGCCAGAACAGACGGTTAACATTGCATTAGAGACGATGGCAGGAAAAGGAACAGAATGCGGTCGTAGCTTTGAAGAAATTGCAAAAATCATTGATGGTGTAAAATATAATGAAAAGCTATCTGTATGCTTTGATACGTGCCATACGCACGATGCAGGATATGATATTGTAAATGACTTTGACGGCGTGTTAAACGAATTTGATAAGATCGTTGGTATAGATCGTTTACAAGTACTTCATATTAACGATAGTAAAAATGTACGCGGAGCAGGAAAAGACCGTCATGAAAATATTGGATTTGGTCACATTGGGTATAAAGCATTGCATCACATTGTACATCATCCACAGTTAATGCATGTACCAAAAATTCTTGAAACACCGTATGTAGGGGAAGATAAAAAAGATAAGAAACCACCATACAAATTGGAAATCGAAATGCTGAAAAACGGTAATTTTGATGAAGGGATTCTTGAAAAAATTAAAGCACAATAAGGAGGGGAAATCCCCTCCCTATTTTAGTAGTTGCTGAAATAATGTATTTACTTGTTGGGCAGTGGCAGGGGAAGTTACTCTTGCGATCTGTTTTAAGAGCTCTAGTCGCTCGTTGTTATCGTAAATATTAATATTTTTACCTTTCATAAGTAAAACGATTTGGTCAGCTTGTGCAGTCGTAATAGAAACTTCATATTCTTTGCTATATTTTAATAACTCTTTTGTAGAAATATGATTTAATTTTTTATTAACAATTTGTTTTATGAGGTTCATCTTGTTATCCTCCTTCACGCGTTCTTCTATCGAAATATATGAGCATATAGCTTGTACATATTCGTATGGAGTTTCTTTTTTCATGAGGAAAAGAAGCGTATGTTATAATATAAGGACAAAACTACAGAAAAAGAGTAAAGGGAGGACTTATGGAGCAAAAGCAACATCGAAAAGAAAGTGTTATTCATCTCATTTATCGTTTAGTTATGATTATTTTTGGAGCAGCATGCGCGGCGGTAGCAATTGAACTATTTTTAATGCCAAATAAAATTATTGATGGTGGAATTATTGGTATTTCTCTTATATTAGATTATCTTACTCCTAACATTTGGTGGTTAAGTTTTTCTACTTTAGTCGTTGTTCTCAATATCCCATTTATGTATTCCGGTTATAAGCAAATTGGAAAAACATTTATGTTATCTTCGACATTTGGTATTGTAGCGTTAGCTTTCATTGAGTCAACGTTACATGCGGTACCACCATTTACAACAGAACCTATTTTAGCGACAGTGTTTGGTGGTCTTATTTTAGGTCTTGGTGTAGGACTTGTAATTCGTCATGGTGGATCGCTAGATGGAACTGAAATTATGGGGATTTTATTAACGAAGAAATTACCGTTCTCTGTTGGTGAATTCGTAATGTTTGTGAACTTATTTATTTTTGCATGGGCAGCATTTGTGTTTGGTGTGGAACAAGCGATGTATTCTGTTATGACGTACTATATCGCATTTAAAACGATCGATACAGTAATTCAAGGGCTAGATGAAACGAAGGCGGTTTTAATTGTATCTGATCAATATGAGGAAGTATCAAACGCGATTTTGCATCGTCTTGGCCGTGGAACTACAAAGCTTGTAGCGAAAGGTGGTTACACGGATAAAGAAAAAGAAGTTATTTATGCAGTTGTAACGCGTCTAGAAGTGACGAAGTTAAAATCAATTGTGCATGAAATTGATGAAAATGCGTTTGTTACGATTATGAGCACGCAAGAGACAAATGGTGGTAAGTTTAAATCGGCTATTCACTAAAAAGTTTATAGGAATATTTTTCGAAAGCAGAGAATTTTTCTCTGCTTTTTGTTATAATAGTAAGGTTTCTTGAAAAAATAGATATATTTTAGGCAGATTGGTTTACAACTATAATAAGCTGTACTATAATTCAAATAGATATAAATCGGAATCATTCTGAATTAAAATAGGTGAGATGCTATGAATAATATATTAGAAATTGAAGGTTTAACATTCCGATACGAAGATCGGAATGTGTTAGAAAATATTAATTTGCAAGTTCCGAAGGGAGCTTTTTTAGGTTTAGTGGGACCGAATGGTTCAGGTAAATCAACTCTACTTAAGTGTTTATTAGGTGTTTTAAAGCCAAAAGAAGGAAGCATTCGCGTGTTTGGCGTTGATAGTAAGAAGTTTAAGGAATGGAACAAAGTTGGTTATGTATCCCAAAAGGCAAATAGTTTCAATTCTGGTTTTCCAGCAACTGTTTCTGAAGTTGTGTCAATGGGACTTGTTTCGAAAAAAGGGCTTTTTCGCTTTTTCACAAAAGAGGATAAGAAAAAGGTAGAAAAAGCAATTGCTGATGTAGGGATGAGTGAGTTTCAAGGTCGTAACATTGGAGAGCTTTCTGGTGGACAGCAACAGCGTGTATTTATTGCTCGTGCGCTCGTTAGTGATCCTGAATTGCTTATTTTGGACGAGCCTACTGTTGGAATCGATGTAAAAAATGTGGAAAGTTTTTACGAAATATTAGAGGATTTAAACAAAAGGCTCGGGATCACATTAATTCTTGTTACTCATGATATGGGAGCTGTTACTGAAAAAGTAACACATGTTGCATGCCTAAACCAACATCTACATTTCCATGGAAATGTAGAGAAGTTCCGAGAGTTAGAAGATGCAGAAATGTCCGTCTTATATGGACATCATGTTCATCGTTTAGAACACGAACATGAGCATCACGGGAGGATATAATGATACAAGATTTTTTACAATATGACTTTTTACGTAATTCTTTATACGCAGGTATTTTAATTGGACTTGTTGCACCGCTAATTGGTGTGTTTGTTGTTATTCGTCGTTTATCTCTTATTGCGGATGCATTAAGTCACGTGACGTTATCAGGTATTGCAGCAAGTTTATTACTTGAAAAAACCATTTTTACAGGTGGATTTTTAAACCCCTTATATATGGGGATGGTTTTTTCAATTGGTGGAGCGCTACTAATCGAAAAGTTAAGAACTGTATATAAGCACTATCAAGAATTAGCAATTCCGATTATCCTTTCGGCAGGGATGGGAGTTGGAGTTATTTTCATTTCACTTGCAAATGGATTTAACACAGACTTATTTAGTTATTTATTTGGTAGTGTTAGTGCTGTAACAAGTACGGATTTAATTATTATTGGGATTGTAGCAATTGTTGTTGTTGCGACAATTATTTTATTATATAAAGAGCTGTTTCTACTATCATTTGATGAGGAATACGCAGTATCAACTGGTTTAAGAGCGAAATGGATTCACTTTATTTTCATTATATTAGTTGCTCTTGTCATTGCAGTATCAATGCGTGTAGTAGGGGTTCTTCTCGTATCATCATTAATGACGTTGCCAGTTGCAGCGAGTATTCGTATTGCTAAAGGATTTAAACAAACAATTTTCTTTTCCATTTTATTTGGTGAAATTGCAGTTATTGGTGGAATGTTTGCTTCGTATCAACTTGATTTAGCGCCAGGTGGTACAATTGTTATGATAGCAGTTCTTATTTTAATCGGTGCGATTTTATGGAAGAAGAAAAAAACTGCATAAAGTAGGGATAGGTATGAATCTAACGGAAGCTTTACGCCTAATGAAAGAAAAAGGATACAAACATACTGGAAAAAGAGAAGAGATGCTCAGATTATTTGCAGCACATAATCGTTATTTAACTGCGAAAGACGTTTTAGAGCATATGAAAGACGACTATCCAGGGCTTAGTTTTGATACGATTTATCGTAACTTAACAGTTTTTGCTGAGATTGGTGTTTTAGAACAAACGGAATTAAATGGTGAAAAACATTTTCGTTTTACTTGTTCTATTATGGAACATCATCATCATTTTATTTGTTTGGATTGTGGGGGGACGAAAGAGATTACTTCCTGCCCAATGGATTTTATGAATAAAGATTTTACTGGTTATGAAGTAACGGGTCATAAGTTTGAAATATATGGTCGTTGTCCAAAATGTGCAAAGTAAAAGCTCGTCGGTTATATAACTGACGAGCTTTTTTACGTAGAAAAGAAGGTTGCTCACAAATATTGTGGCAACCTTCTTTTTATTGTTCTTGTGTCTCTTTTTCTTTTTCTCGTTCAGCAGCCATTTCAGCAGCAATTACGTCGATTTCTTTTTTCAGTTCTTCTACCATTGTTTCTTCTGGTACTTTACGAACGACTTGCCCTTTACGGAATAATAATCCCTCTCCACGTGCACCAGCAATACCGATATCAGCTTCACGAGCTTCACCAGGGCCATTTACAGCGCAACCAAGTACTGCAACTTTAATTGGTACTTGAAGTGTAGAGATGTATTCTTCCACTTCGTTAGCGATGCTAATTAAATCGATTTCAATACGACCACAAGTTGGACAAGAGATAAGTGTTGCTGCGTTAGACGCAAGACCGAATGATTTTAATAGTTCACGAGCAACTTTTACTTCTTCAACTGGATCAGCACTTAATGAAATACGTAGTGTATTTCCGATACCTTTATTTAAGATTGCTCCAAGACCAGCAGCACTTTTTACAGTTCCGGCAAACAATGTTCCGGACTCTGTAATACCTAAATGTAATGGATAATCAAAAGCACGAGCAGCTTTCTCGTATGCTTCAATTGCTAAGTTAACATCAGAGGCTTTCATAGATACGATAATATCGTGGAAATCTAAGTCCTCTAAAATTTTAATATGATGTAGCGCACTCTCAACCATACCATCTGCAGTTGGGTACCCGTACTTTTCTAAAATGTGACGCTCTAATGAACCAGCGTTTACACCAATACGGATTGGAATACCGCGCTCTTTTGCTGCATTTACAACAGCTTCTACTTTATGGCGACGACCAATGTTACCTGGATTGATACGTACTTTATCGATGCCACCTTCAATTGCTTTTAAAGCAAGGCGATAATCAAAATGAATATCAGCAACAAGTGGAATGTTGATTTGTTTTTTTATATCAGCAATAGCATCTGCTGCGCGTTCATCTGGAACGGCAACGCGGACGACTTGACAGCCGGCTTCTTCTAAACGCTTAATTTCAGCAACTGTTGCTTCAACATCATGTGTTTTTGTTGTTGTCATACTTTGTATAATTAATTCATTATTACCGCCGATTGTTAAATTACCGACTTTAACTGGACGTGTTTTTGTACGATGAGTCATTTCATTCACGAATAGATCGCTCTCCTTATAAAAGAAGTTTCTTATTTAGTCCCTCATATCAATGATAGTATACGTGATATAGGGCTATAGAAACCGAAGTGCTCGGTTTCACTTTTACTATTGTATCAGCGCCTTTATGTAATTGACAAGGATTAAGTGATAGCTTATTGATATAACGGGAATTTATAAGACTTTCCAATTTGGATTTTTGTAGCAGATGTACTTTTGTTTAATAGTTTAAAGTCGTCAATGACTTTTTCTATGGAAGGAATTTTTTTCTTGTTAATTTGTTCTGTAATAGAAAGAACTGTCTCACCAGTTTTTACTTCAATTGTTTTATAAGATGTATCCGTTTCTTTTTCTGTTTTATTCTCTTTATTTTGTTGGCTGTCTGCGTTCTCTTTTTTAATCGTTTGGGCAGAGGTTGTTTTTTTATATGAACTTAACATCGGTAAAGTACCGATTTTTATATCGTAATAAAATACATAACCGAGAACAAGCACGAATAGGAATATACCTAACCTCTTCATATTCTTCACTCCTTTGCTAGGAATATATGCTTGTCCAAAAAAAAAATGCCTATTTAGGCATTTTTTTATTTTTCTTTCGGTTGGGGTACCTCTTTAATCGTTAAGTATAGAACGATTAAAACAACAGCGATATAAATGAATGTTGCCCCAGGTACGACGATTTTGAATAAATCCATAATCATGAAGAAAATGGTTGGGATTGTGTAGCTGTATGCAGTTAGTGTCCAAACTTGTTTATAGGATAGTTTACGTTGACCGCTCATAGCAGAACCGATGAACGCAAGTAAAGTCACGCCTACAAAAGTGATGAATAATTGGA
>Ga0209463_1001860_pt1 | contig 12242 bp, 17 predicted proteins | sample AgamicMgSfrz_FD_187169 | JGI IMG/M metagenome (GOLD analysis project Ga0209463, IMG submission 187169) | Agave microbial communities from Guanajuato, Mexico - Mg.Sf.rz (SPAdes) (version 2) | ecosystem: Host-associated > Plants > Phyllosphere > Phylloplane/Leaf | place: Guanajuato, Mexico... | reverse complement strand
CCTTAGCGTCGCGAGGTGGCGTATATTACGCTTTCCTCTTTCAGAGTCAACCTCTTTTTCAGGGGTTTTTCTCCGGCGATTCAGACTTCGCTGAACCGCTCAACACCGCGTGGCGTAAGCCGCTGTGCCGTGTCGATGGAGGCGCATTATAGGGATCCGAATTCTTTGCACAAGCCTTTTTTCGATCTTTTTTATCAGTTGCTGACTTTTCATTCTTTTCGCTGAGATCTTATGCGATTGGCCTAAATTTACCGCACAATATCAAGGTGCGTTTCCACTGTTATCCGCTACGCTGCACAAAATCATTTAAAGGAGAAATTGTATGTCTGCTGCTTTACGTCCTTATAAGCACTCTTTTCCTCGTACCGGCCATCGCGTCATGGTTGATCCCACCAGCGTAGTCGTTGGCGATGTTACCCTGGGAGATGATGTCAGCATCTGGCCACTTGTAGCGATTAGGGGAGATGTAAACAGTGTTGTTATTAGCAAGCGCAGCAACATTCAGGACGGCAGCGTACTTCATGTCACGCACAAATCCGCCAGCCAGCCGGAAGGCTTTCCCTTAATCATTGGTGAAGAGGTTACCGTCGGACATAAGGCGATGCTGCATGGCTGCACAATTGGCAACCGAGTGCTGGTTGGTATGGGCTCTATTTTACTCGATGGCGTAATAGTAGAAGATGATGTAATGATTGGCGCCGGCAGCCTGGTGCCGCCCGGGAAACGACTGGAAAAAGGCTATCTCTATCTGGGCAGTCCGGTAAAACAAATCCGGCCGTTAAACGAAAAGGAAATTGAGGGGCTGCGCTATTCAGCAAATAACTATGTCACCTGGAAGGATGATTACCTGGCTCAGGAAAGCCAAACCCAGCCTTGAGCATCTTCTTGCTGTTCTTCGATCAGCTCTTGCGCCAGATCTTCCAGATCCCAGCGATGAGCGCAAAAAATTTCCAGCGGCTCGCCTTCTCCGAACCGCTGAAATAGCACTGCTACGCTAATCGCGCAGGTCAGTTGAAAGCCATTAACCATGGCGGGAAACGTCACCGCCTGCTCGGTTTCATTCCATGTTTCCCGATCGGGGAACTGTATCACCTGATTCATGTTGCCAGCTCTGACTGTAATCGGTTAAGGGCCGACGTCACATCAGGCAATACGCCATGCCAGAGCAGAAAAGCATGCGCCGCCTGCCCAACCAACATACCTAACCCATCCGCCATGGCTGTTGCCCCGGCCTGTTGGCACCAGCTAAGGAATGGCGTCATGCCTTGTTGATAAAACATATCGTAGCAGCGGGTGCCTTCGTTAATTAATGAAGCAGGCAGCGCAGGAATGCCCCCATCTACTCCACTGGACGTGGCATTTATAATTAAATCAAACTGCTTATCCGCCAGCTCCGTCATTGCCAAAGCGTTAACTCTGCCGGTTTGATGGAAAACGGCAGCCAGCTCGCTGGCGCGAGATAACGTACGGTTAGCTATCGTGAGAGAACACCCGTATGAAAGCAGAGGCAGAATTACGCCGCGCGCCGCGCCACCAGCGCCTACTAACAAAATACGATCGTCAGGCTTGATGAGTGAGAGTCTTTCCAGATCGCTAAGCAAGCCGATACCATCAGTATTATCCCCAAGTAATTGTCCATCCTCGCGCCAGAGCAGCGTATTAACCGCTCCGGCCGATGCTGCTCGCTCCGTTAATCGATCCGCCAGTTCATAAGCCTGCTGCTTAAAGGGCAACGTTACGTTGGCTCCTACCCCTCCTTTCTGATGGAAATTTTGCAGAGTAAGGCCAAAACCATCAAGCGGCGCAAGTAACTGCCCGTAATGATGCGTAATATCCGTTTGCTCAGCAAAGTAACGGTGAATTAAGGGCGATTTACTGTGAGCGATGGGATTTCCAATCACCACGAAGTTATTCATTTCTTATCCCTGCCGAATAATATCGCCGCTTATAACATCGCGAATTTCTGAAGGATTAAGCCGACCGCCCGTCTCCCCATGTAAAACAGGAAAATGTGCGCCAAACTGCTGAAGCACTTCTTCCACGTTTCGGCAGGGAGGCTGGCCGCTCAGGTTTGCACTGGTGGATACCAGCGGTTTGCCAAATTTCTGGCATAACGCCTGAACTAAAGGGTGATCGCTAACCCGCACTGCCAACGTATCGAAACGTCCTGTCAGCCAGCGAGGCGTATCGGGCAACGCAGGCAAGACCCACGTCACGGGGCCGGGCCAGGAGGAAAACATCTTTTCGCGCTGCGCCACGGAAAGCGCTTGATCGGCAATATAAGGCTTAAGCTGACTATAATCAGCGGCAATTAATATCAACCCTTTTTCGACCGGCCGCTGTTTAAATGCCAGTAGTTGTATTACTGCAGTTTCGCTATCGGGATCGCATCCCAGTCCAAATACAGCTTCTGTTGGATAAGCAATGACTGTCTGCTGACGCAGCTGCTCAACGCACCAGTCAAGCGCTCCGGGAGTATTGTCTTTATTCACTACTGTTTCCTGCATCTACGGGTTTGCCGCACGCTTTACTGGCACAAAAAAGTTTTAAGCCGTGGGCGGTTTTCTTTTCGATTAATAATGAGAAATGACAAAAAGCACAGGTTCCCTCTTTCGGCGTAAAATTCACGGCAAACTGGCAATCAGGATAGCGATTGCAGGCGTGAAATGTTTTACCGAAACGTGAACGGCGCTGTACCAAATGCCCTTTTTGACATTGTGGGCAGGAAATAGAGGTTTCATCTGGACGGTCGATAGTTTCAGTATGAGCGCATTCAGGATAGCGACTACAGCTGATAAACATTCCGTAACGTCCCTGCCGTAATACCATTTCCGCCTGACATACAGGACAGTGCTGTCCTGCCAGGACTTTAACGATGTGCCCATCTGACGGGTTTTTCAGCGGTCGGACGTAATCACATTCTGGATAATTTGAACATCCCAGAAATGGACCATGTTTGCCGGAGCGAATAACGAGAGCTGCCCCACAGGTGGGGCAGGGTTCATGCTTTCGCACTGAGAAAAGTGCTGGTTTACTCATTGCGTTTGACCACTGTTAAACAACTCAGTGCAACATTCCTTCATTGACGTCGAAAAGTAGTTCTTCCATTTGCTGATAGGCATTTTCGCATCCGGGGATGTTAAACAGCACCATCAGTACCACCCATTTAAGATCTTCCAGATCAAATTCAAACGTATCCAGAGCCATGACTCGCTCAATAACCATCTCTCGCGTTTCCAGATTCAATACCTGAATTTGCTCCAGAAACAGAATAAAACCGCGACAGCTGGCATCAAGACGCTGACTTTCTTCCTCGGTATAGATACGCATCGAGAGCGGATCGGTGGTTAACAGTATCGGAGCGACAAGCCCGTCCTGATAGTCTGCTAATTTTTCCAACCAGTTCAACGCATTATTAATATCGTCACGATGAAATCCAGCATCTGCCAGATCATCAGTCAGTTTATCCTGATCAACGCGCATCTCTGCTTCGCTGTGGATATAAGTTTCAAACAAGTACATTAGTACGTCGAACATGGCCTGCCCTCCTCAATCGGACATAGCCGCCGGGTACAGCTGCGATCCATCCTGCTAACTCCAGCTCAAGCAGTTTAGCTATGATGGCTGGCACAGGTTGGCCGGCACGTTCAGCGACGACGTCAACAGGTGTAACCTCATCTCCTACGTTAGCCAACACATCGGCAAATGGCAATGGACCATCAGCATTGTCTGAAGAATTAATTCTATTCTGCGCGGTAAGCGGTAACCACTGCAGGCTGCTGTTAATCTGCTCAAGGATATTATTAGGGTGAGCAACTAATAAAGCTCCCTGCTGAATAAGCCAGTGGCTGCCCTCGCTGACATTGCTGCCAAGCGGTCCTGGCAACGCATAGACTTCCCGATTCTGTTCTAACGCATAACGCGCTGTAACTAACGAACCGCTTTTTAAAGAGGCTTCCACCACCAAAACGCCAAGGCTTAATCCGCTAATAATACGATTACGACGTGGAAAGTTGTGCGCGTAAGGTGCCGTACTAAGAGAAAATTCCGAGACAAGCGCCCCGCCCGCCTCGACAATCTCTTCGGCAAGACGTTGGTGATTTGCAGGGTAGAGCCGTTCTAATCCACTCCCTAAAACGGCAACAGTTTTCCCTTTTACCGCTAAGGCTGCACGATGGGCCACCGCATCGATCCCGCGCGCTAACCCGCTGGTAATCGTTAGCCCGCTCAACGCTAAGTTTTGCGTAAAATAATCTCCCCACTGTCGCCCGTAATGCGATGCGCTGCGGCTACCGATCACCGCCAACTGCGGGGCAGAAAGCAGGTGCGGATCGCCAGAAACCATCATTGCAGCCGGATAACGCGCAATATCTTTTAATAATGGAGGAAACAGCGGATCGTCTGCGGTGATTAAATGGTGATTCGGCTGTTCGAGCCAGCGCTGCGCCCGTTCAAGGCTTTTTTCAGAAACCGACTGAAAGGTTTCGATCTGCGTCGCGTCAAAACCTGCGGCGATAAAGTTTTGTGAATCTGCATGCCCGTCATGACTTAATAAGTGTGCGGCTCGCAACATCTTTTTACCGCACAATCCAGATACGCTCATCAGGCGTAGCCATACTTCCGTTGAAGTCATTTTGCGTCCTTGTCCATGCGCGCCAGCGCTCGCTTTCCCTGTCCGCAATGCTGTCAATCAAGGAGTGAAATGTCTACAATAAGAGGCAACGATAGTTTCTTCTCTGAATACAGATCTGGAAAGTTATGTCAGTCTTACAAGTATTACATTATCCCGACGATCGCCTTCGCATCGTCGCGAAACCCGTCACTGAAGTGAATGCGGAAATTCAGCGTATCGTAGATGATATGTTTGAGACGATGTACGCCGAAGAAGGCATCGGCCTGGCAGCAACTCAGGTCGATATTCACCAGCGTATTATCGTTATTGACGTATCAGAAAATCGTGATGAACGTCTGGTGTTGATAAACCCTGAGCTGCTGGAAGAAAGCGGTGAAACCGGTATTGAAGAAGGCTGCCTTTCCATTCCTGAACAGCGCGCTCTGGTACCACGCTCGGAGCGCGTAAAAGTTCGGGCGCTGGACCGCGAAGGTAAAACGTTTGAACTGGAAGCAGATGGCCTGCTGGCAATTTGTATTCAACATGAAATGGATCATCTGGTTGGTAAGCTGTTTATTGACTATTTATCCCCGTTGAAACGCCAGCGTATTCGCCAAAAACTGGAAAAGCTAGCTCGCCTTAATACCCGTGCCTCCTGATAGTAAGGAATAGCGTGTCTGAATCATTGAAAATAATTTTTGCTGGCACTCCTGACTTCGCAGCGCGTCATCTTGACGCGCTGCTTACGTCTGAGCATCAGATCGTCGGGGTCTTTACTCAGCCCGATCGCCCTGCCGGACGTGGCAATAAACTCACGGCCAGCCCGGTCAAACTCCTTGCCCAGCAGCATGATATTCCGGTATTCCAACCCAAATCCTTGCGGCCTGAAGAGAATCAGCAGCTGGTTGCTGATTTACAGGCTGATGTAATGGTCGTAGTGGCTTATGGCCTTATCCTGCCGCAAGCTGTGCTGGATATGCCGCGTCTTGGCTGTATCAATGTTCATGGTTCTCTGCTTCCGCGCTGGCGCGGCGCGGCGCCGATCCAACGCTCGCTTTGGGCTGGCGATGATGAAACCGGCGTTACCATTATGCAGATGGATGCAGGCCTGGATACCGGCGGTATGTTACTGAAACTGGCCTGCCCTGTTACCGCAGCGGATACCAGCGCTACGCTGTATGCCAGGCTAGCAGAGCTGGGACCGCAAGGGTTGCTGCAAACGCTCGCGCATTTAAGCCAGGGCAACATAAAACCTGAGCCGCAGGATAACAATCTTGCTACCTATGCCGAGAAGTTAAGCAAAGAAGAAGCGCAGCTTAACTGGTCGCTGTCAGCCGCACAGCTTGAGCGCTGTATCCGGGCTTTCAATCCCTGGCCTGTTAGCTATTTTTATATTGATGAGCAGCCGGTTAAAGTGTGGCAGGCCAGCGTTCTGCCGCATCAGGATGGTTATCAGCCGGGCGAGATTGTCCAGGCAGATAAAAACGGCATCCAGGTCGCCACATCGGAAGGCATATTAAATATCCAGACGCTACAGCCAGCAGGCAAAAAAGCTATGTCGGTACAGGATATTCTGAACTCACGCCGCGAGTGGTTTACGCCAGGAACGCGTCTCGCCTGATTTAAAGCCCGGTTATCATGCCGGGCTTGATTTATTGATGATTCAAAAATGAAAAAAACGATCAATCTCCGCAGCCTTGCGGCGCAAACGCTTGAGCGCGTGGTAGAACAAGGCCAGTCCTTAAGTAATCTGTTGCCGACGGCGCAAAAAAATCTTTCTGATAAAGATGGCGCGTTATTACAGGAGCTTTGCTTCGGCGTGCTGCGCACGTTGCCGCTGCTCGAAGCGGCGATTAAACAGCTTATGGCTCGTCCTTTGATAGGCAAACAGCGCACTTTACATTTTTTGATTATGGTCGGGCTTTATCAGCTTCTCTATACCCGCATTCCGGCCCATGCAGCGCTGGCCGAAACGGTAGAAGGCGCGACCGTTCTTAAGCGTCCTCAGCTGAAAGGTTTGATAAACGGCGTGTTACGTCAGTTCCAGCGCCAACAGGCCGAGCTAATGCCTCAACTTGAGCAGGAGCCGCAGCGCTTTTTGCATCCGGGCTGGTTGTTGAAGCGTTTGCAGCTGGCCTGGCCAGAACAATGGCAGCAAATTATCGAGGCGAATAATCAACGGCCTCCGATGTGGCTGCGTGTCAATCGTCAACACCATAGCCGTGACCAGTGGCTGGCATTACTACAGGAGAATGGCAACAACGCCACGTTTCATCCTGTCTATCCCGATGCTTTAATGCTGGAAACGCCATCGGCAGTCGGCCAGCTACCCGGCTTTGCGCAAGGATGGGTTACCGTACAGGATGCATCAGCTCAGGGCTGCATAACCTATCTTGATCCTCAGAATGGGGAACGGATCCTCGACCTGTGTGCCGCGCCCGGCGGAAAAACTACTCATATTCTTGAGGCGGCGCCATCGGCTCAGGTTATGGCTGTTGATATTGATCCCCAGCGTCTGAAACGCGTTACTGAGAATCTGACGCGGCTTAATATGCAGGCTGAGGTAAAGCAAGGTGATGGTCGATATCCCGCTCAGTGGTGCGACGGTACACTGTTCGACCGTATTTTGCTGGATGCGCCTTGCTCGGCTACCGGCGTCATTCGACGCCATCCAGATATTAAATGGTTGCGGCGCGACCGCGATATTTCGGAGCTGGCGTCTTTACAGCGTGAGATCCTCGATGCCATCTGGCCACATCTGAAATCTGGCGGCACTTTGCTTTATGCAACCTGCTCCGTTTTGCCAGAAGAAAACCAGCTACAGATCGCCAGTTTTCTGGAGCGCCATCAGGATGCTGAGCATATTCCGCTTAGTCATGACAGCGCTGTTGGACTGCAATGCTTCCCGGACCCGCAAGGCGGCGATGGGTTCTTTTACGCTAAGCTAATAAAAAGATAACGTAGTATGCGCTGCGACAACCTATAAGTTGAAACAACGATGAAAATAATCATTCTCGGAGCAGGTCAGGTCGGCGGCACGCTGGCTGAAAACCTGGTTGGCGAAAATAATGACATTACCGTCGTGGACAAGGACGCGACGCGTCTACGTCATCTACAGGATAAGTTTGACTTGCGCGTTGTGCAGGGCCACGGCTCTCATCCCCGGATCTTACGTGAAGCGGGCGCGCAGGATGCTGATATGCTGGTCGCAGTAACCAGCTCCGACGAAACCAACATGATTGCCTGTCAGGTAGCTTATACGCTGTTTAATACGCCGAACCGTATTGCGCGTATCCGAGCTGCAGACTATATCCGCGACGCAGAAAAATTGTTTATCCCGGAAGCGGTGCCTATTGATCATCTGATTTCGCCAGAGCAATTAGTCATCGATAACATTTATCGCCTGATTCAATATCCGGGCGCGCTTCAGGTGGTTAATTTTGCCGAAGGCAAAGTGAGCCTGGCGGTAGTAAAAGCCTATTATGGCGGGCCGCTGATTGGTAATCCTTTGTCGATCATGCGCGAACATATGCCCCACATTGATACGCGCGTTGCGGCAATATTCCGTCAGGATCGCCCTATCCGTCCTCAGGGTTCAACAATTGTCGAAGCGGGCGACGAAGTCTTTTTTATCGCAGCCAGTCAACATATCCGCGCGGTAATGAGCGAGATGCAACGGCTGGAAAAGCCTTATAAGCGGATAATGCTCGTTGGCGGCGGTAATATTGGTTACGGTCTGGCGCAGCGGCTGGAAAAAAATTACAGCGTTAAGCTGATTGAACGTAATCAGCAACGAGCAGCCGAACTGGCTGAGCTGTTGCAGGATACGATCGTTTTTTATGGCGACGCCTCGGATCAAGAGTTATTGGTTGAAGAGCATATCGATCAGGTGGATCTTTTTATCGCCGTGACCAATGATGATGAAGCCAACATTATGTCAGCGATGCTGGCGAAAAAAATGGGCGCCAAAAAAGTTATGGTGCTGATCCAGCGGCGCGCCTACGTTGATTTAGTGCAGGGCAGCGTGATTGATATTGCCATTTCCCCTCAGCAGGCGACCATCTCCGCTCTGCTTGGCCATGTACGCAAGGCTGATATTGTTAGCGTCTCATCTTTACGCCGCGGCGTTGCCGAAGCCATCGAAGCCATTGCCCACGGAGACGAAACGACCTCCCGTGTAGTTGGTCGGTTGGTGGAGGATATTAAATTGCCGCCGGGAACCATTATCGGTGCTGTGGTACGTGGTGATGACGTTATGATCGCCAATAACAATCTTCGTATTGAACAAGGCGACCATGTGATCATGTTCCTGACGGATAAAAAATTTGTGCCGGATGTCGAACGCCTTTTCCAGCCAAGTCCGTTTTTCCTCTAATTTTCCTGACGGCAAGGAAGCCGTTTACTGCCTCAGGTTCGCTGCTCCATCAATTGACCATGGCAAACCTCGATACGTTTGTTAAACTTTATAGTTTGGCAATGGAGAGGAGCTGTTTATGAGTTTTTTGAAAGAATTCCGTGATTTTGCAATGCGCGGCAATGTTGTGGATCTGGCCGTAGGTGTAATTATTGGCGCCGCTTTCGGCAAGATTGTGTCATCTCTTGTCGCCAATATTATTATGCCCCCCTTAGGATTATTGATTGGCGGCGTAGACTTCAAGCAGTTTAAATGGGTGTTAAAACCCGCGCAGGGAGAAACGCCGCCGGTTGTGATGGAGTACGGCATTTTCCTGCAGAATATTTTTGACTTCATTATCATCGCGTTTGCGATTTTTATCGCTATCAAGCTGATGAACAAGTTACATAAAAAGAAAGAAGTTGAAAAACCTGCCGCTAAACCAAGCGCTGAAGCAACGCTATTGACTGAAATCCGCGATTTACTTAAACAGCAAAACAATAAGAGCTAAAGTGCGGCCGTTCTGTTAATAACAGACTTCGATGTTTTCTTTCGTGATCAGTTTTGCAGAAACTAAAAGGCCAGTGGTAAAGCTTACTTTACCACTGGCCTCCCAGCCGCTTTTGTTGCTGTGCTTTGCTTTTCGCCGATAACTGCCTTTTCCCTTCACGTTAACTTCGACGCGTGTCTTAAACAAAGGATCATGCAATAGCGCTTCTATAGCATTATCTTTAATCTTACCTTTTTTATGCTGATAACCAGACATAATGTCTCCTGTAGTTAAAGTCAGAAGTTATATAAACCTCATTTTTGCTTAAATCAATGCTTACCTGAGCCAGGCTCACTATTTTTTACGGCGCCCTGCTCAAGGCTTTCTAGTATAGAACAATCAAGGCTGGTATGAGCAGAACCACAGCAAGCCTCGCTTAAACGCTGTAAGGAATGCCGCATTACCTGAAGTTCTGCTATCCTGCGCTCAACTTCACGCAGTCGTTCTTCAACGATATTTTTAGATTCCTGACAGGTGTGACTTCCTGGATCAACCCGGATCGATAGTAGCTCGCGAATCGCTTCCAGAGATAATCCCAGCAGCTTAGCATGTCGAATAAATTTTAAACGCTGCAGATCATCTTGCGTGTACAAACGAAACCCGCCAGCAGAGCGTGCTGGGACTTCCATCATATTTTCTTTTTCGTAATAACGAACTGTATCCGGCGTTACGCCTGCCAGCCGAGCCAGCTCACCAATGCGATACATAGTTATTCTCCAAAGAGACGATGAGCTATCGCTTCCCGATAATGGCTGGAAAGAAAATCAGTACTCATACCTGCCTGAATTAACTTCATTTCTAACAGACGGAGCCGCTTTAGATAGTCACTATGCATCTCATCCTGCGGTTCAACCTGCTTTAGTAAATCATTGAGTTCTACAGCTTCGCGCCGCAGTTCAAGTTCCGGCGGTAAATAACCAGCATTTTTTAACAGACGATAGCCAGCACGAAGCTCGGCAGGAACATGACTGTCGTCATCGAGAATAAGCGGCGCGCCTTCTCCCGATAAACCAGTCAACTCTCCTTTTTTCTGTGCTTCGAGAATATGCTGTTCAGCCAACTCATCAATTAGCCACATAGGTTACCTCCAGAATTAAGGTTTTCAGGATAGCGCAGAAAAGAGAGAGATAAAGCGGCAGGACGAAAAAAGGATATAAAAAACCGGGCGCCAGGCCCGGTTCTTTAATCTACAACAGATTACTCTGCTGCAGCTTCTGCTTGAGCTTCTGGACGATCAACCAGCTCGATGTAAGCCATCGGAGCGTTGTCACCAGCGCGGAAGCCACACTTCAAAATACGAGTGTAACCACCGGCACGGCTCGCGAAACGCGGGCCCAGCTCGTTAAACAGTTTTGCCACGATCTCGTTATCACGAGTACGGGCGAATGCCAGACGACGATTAGCTACGCTGTCGGTCTTGGCAAGAGTAATCAGCGGCTCAACTACGCGACGCAGCTCTTTCGCTTTCGGCAGGGTCGTCTTGATGATCTCATGACGAACCAAAGAGCCGGCCATGTTGCGGAACATAGCCTGACGATGGCTGCTGTTGCGGTTCAGTTGACGACCACTCTTACGATGGCGCATGACCTTATCCTTCTCAGTAAAACCTTAACCTGCGATCTGGTTATTCATCAGCAATGCTTGCCGGCGGCCAGTTTTCCAGGCGCATGCCCAGAGAAAGACCACGCGAGGCCAGCACGTCTTTAATCTCAGTGAGAGATTTTTTACCAAGGTTAGGCGTTTTGAGTAGCTCAACCTCGGTACGCTGTACCAGATCACCGATGTAGTGGATAGCTTCTGCCTTAAGGCAGTTAGCAGAGCGGACAGTCAATTCCAGATCGTCAACAGGGCGCAGCAGGATCGGATCGAATTCTGGTTTCTCTTCTTTCACTTCCGGCTGACGTACATCACGTAGGTCAACAAAAGCTTCCAGTTGTTCAGCCAGAATGGTTGCCGCACGACGAATCGCCTCTTCAGGATCGATAGTGCCGTTGGTTTCCATTTCGATGACCAGCTTGTCCAGGTCGGTACGCTGTTCTACACGCGCAGCTTCAACATTGTAGGCGATACGGTCTACAGGGCTGTAGCAGGCGTCGACCAACAGACGGCCGATTGGGCGCTCATCTTCTTCCGAATGAATTCGGGCAGAAGCCGGCACATAACCACGGCCACGCTGAACTTTGATACGCATATTGATTGATGCGTTTTCATCGGTCAGATGGCAGATCACGTGCTGCGGCTTGACGATTTCGACATCACCGTCATGGGTAATGTCGGCTGCAGTCACAGGGCCAATGCCAGATTTATTCAAAGTAAGGATGACTTCATCTTTACCCTGAACTCTTACCGCAAGCCCTTTCAGGTTAAGCAGGATTTCCAGGATATCTTCCTGTACGCCCTCTTTGGTGCTGTACTCATGAAGTACACCATCAATCTCAACCTCGGTCACCGCGCAACCCGGCATGGATGACAGCAGAATACGGCGCAGTGCGTTACCAAGAGTATGGCCAAAGCCACGCTCTAAAGGCTCAAGGGTCACCTTGGCGTGCGTCGAACTCAGTTGCTCGATATCTACCAGGCGCGGTTTTAGAAACTCTGTCACAGAACCCTGCATTGTGTCCTCTCTTTGGTACTAAGCTTTACTTGGAGTAAAGCTCGACGATCAGGTGTTCGTTAATGTCCGCAGA
>Ga0209463_1001859_pt1 | contig 12244 bp, 19 predicted proteins | sample AgamicMgSfrz_FD_187169 | JGI IMG/M metagenome (GOLD analysis project Ga0209463, IMG submission 187169) | Agave microbial communities from Guanajuato, Mexico - Mg.Sf.rz (SPAdes) (version 2) | ecosystem: Host-associated > Plants > Phyllosphere > Phylloplane/Leaf | place: Guanajuato, Mexico... | reverse complement strand
TGGAGCTACCTAAGTTATTAATCAAATGGCGTAATAGAGAAGTGGACCCACGAGAAGATCAACTTGTGCGATGGTTATTATTACTTGAAGCATCTGAAGATGAAGAAATCACTCAAGTATTGGAGGAGATTGCGATGCAAGAAGATCAAGTGTTAAAGAAAGCCATAGATGAATGGGAACGTGTGAGTCAAGACCCAGAAGTATTATTAGCTTACGAGGCCCGCAGAAAAGCATTGTTAGATGAAAAGTCAGCTTTAAAAAGAGCAGAAACGCTTGGAGAAAAAAAGGGAAAAGAAGAAACGTTAAAAAAAGTGGCTTTAGGTATGATTGAAAAAGAGCTTGATGACGCTGTAATTGCTGAGTTAACTGGCTTTACTCAAGAAGAAATTGAAAAGCTCCGACATCAATAAAAAGAAGATTTCTGGAATCTTTGGTGTAGTTCTATATACTATTTACATTAAACAAAAAACGCCCTACAGGAGTAGGGTGTTTTTCTGCTAGAATAGACATTTAACGAAAAAACCCCTATTAAATACGACCTTTTATGTTTAAACAAGTAATAGGAGCAGGTTTAAGTCTTCTTTTCTTTTACTCATTCACATAAACATTTTAAATTTTCTATATAAATGGTGCATACTCTTTACACCCTTTGAGCAAACTATCATAGATGCTGTGAAGCTTCCTTTTGGAAATCCTCATTGTTTCGAGTTGACAACATGCTATGAGAACGAACCTACCTCTGACAAATCGGGTGGGTTTTTCTTTTTCATACATATATTGTTGATAACTTGAGCAAACTAATCATGATGTGCAAAAGCATCAAAACTAACTTCTAATTATGTCACAAAAAAACTACTGGTTCTTGGTGAACCAGTAGTTTTTTTGTTCTTGAAATATAGATGATATATAAAGATAGTTACCATAAAACGTGGGCATAGTACAATTAAGAATTCCTCAGAGCCAAGGATCCTAGCGAGACGTCCCTTTATTTTTTATGCAGCTCTTCATATAGTTCTCATTTATCAATAGTTCATTTCTAGGTGAATAAAGGCTTCCTATATGAAGCTGACCTTCCATACATATGTAACAGCACATTATCACTTTACTTTATTATCCAAATTACTTATAATTTTTACGTCGATTAGTAATTTTATTACCAATTACTTGAAAATAATTGCTTTCTCTTGCTAGACCAATGCTGAGGGAAAGCGATTGTTTTTATCTATATAGAAATAAATACTTACTTTGTTGCTACATTTACCTTATGTAATTCATTTAACAATTTATCAATGGATTGACTCACTTGAAGTGTACTATCACTTGTCATTCCTTCTTCCATTGCTACTTGAATCATGTTCTCCCTGGCCTTTTCTATCTCTATAAGTAACATTTGTTTTAAAACACCTTTATACCCCTGCAATTTCTCTCTCACCCATTTAATGAAATTGTTATACGTTAACCTATTTAACAATAAATTTATTGTTCTTATATTTCAATATCCAATATAAAAGAAGTCGGGAGGGGCGGTTCTCTAATTATCAGCGCAATGTTTTCTAATGAAGATACAAAAGAGCTTTGGTTCAATGGGACTGCAGCAGGGTTCTTGTTTTATTTGATTTCTATATGAGACCTTATGTAAAACTAACGCTAAACTGTAAACTACTTTCATGCCTTTTAATTGATTAAGGCTATAAGAAAATGATGCATATCAAATTTACAGAAACAATATTGAAAGCAGCAATCTTATATGCAAATATCATGGGATTGCTGCTTTTTCTGTAGATATTGCTTTATACTTATATATTTTCTTTTACAAACTATCCCTCCAACCCTTATTATGGAAATAAACTCAAAATAAGGTGGGAGATACTTTTATGAGAGCAAAGATTGAAAAAGCAAACCATGTAGTTATGTTTAAATCAAATGGTGAATTTTATGCGCATGAAGTGACTCAAGGTGTTAAAGTCGGTTTCTATGCCTGTCCCTCTTGTGGAGTAAAAGTTTATCATAAACAAGATCATTTCTTTTCCCGTGAACATGAGCGCACATGTATTTATGTACAAGAGCAATTTAAGAAAAAATTTTAAACTTATATCTTGAGAGCTGATTTATAAAATCATTATAGGTTAATTTATACATTTACAGTATAATATGAAAGTTGTGCTTATGAATATATAAAAGGAGAGTCAGCATGAGAGGACTAAGTACATTGCGAAAGATAGATGCAGTAGGACGTATAGTAATTCCCATTGAACTCAGAAAGGTACTGGATATAGGTAAAGACGATTCAGTAGAGATTTTATTGGAAGAGGATCATATAGAAATAAAGAAATACAAAGAATGTAACGAATGTGTAATTACAGGTGAGATAACAAACGAAAATCGTAAATATGCAAATAACCTGGTTCTAAGTCCGTCAGGTGCAGAAATATTATATAAAGAAATAAAAGATAAGAAAAAAGCCTTTGAATCTTAGATTCTAAGGCTTTTTTAGGTGGAATTATTTTTTATGTTGTATACTTTCTAACCAATTTTGTACAGAAGAACCTAGGTTAGTGGCCCCTACTTTTAATTCATCCATAATATAAGAAATTAAATTGTGTAAACTGTACTCTTCCTTATACGGATTGTTTTTATTGATGAATTTTAATACCTCTTTTAATTCCTTTAGCCGTCCCTGATCCAACTCTTCTTCTAAATGTCGAGTCATGTACTCATCTACAAAATCAGAATTCCTGATGCTCGCTTCAATTAAGAAAGATGCTGCTAATGCAGGAGAACAATCCAAAGCATAGGCCAAGCGTTTTAGAACATCGTACGTTTCTCCGTGTCCATCTTTTAAGCGAGTAGAGACACGTTCTTTTTCTATGTTTTTATATAACTGTCTAATTGGCTCTTTGGACATATCACCCATATACACTGTACTGCCACAGCTAAATCCTCTTCTAAAATAATTTGATAAGTAGTCCATAACTTTTGAAGAAGCAAGACCTGATATACAAATTGATTCAACTACATTTTTTACAGGGGTATTTGTAATGTAGGATAATCGATAAATACATTCTTTAAGATCAATTGGAAGGGATGGCTTTACATCTCGCTTTTTGTCACTTCGAATTCTCCTCTTCTTCTCTTCTACTCTCACACAATCACTCCTAAAATCTAAATTTATCTCTAGGACAATGACTTTCTGTACATACCTAAAACATGTATATGGCAGGGGAGGGAAGAGCATGTATAATTTTTTTAGATATTGGAAAAAACTTATAATAGTAGAACATGAGAGGAGTCTTTTGTATGAAAATGACGAAAGAAGAGGCACAAGAAATCGCTAAAAAAATAAAGGAAAACTCTAATAAGTACGGATTACCTGTAAAGAAAAAGAAAAATGTTAGTTCAACCTAAAACAAAATATATAAGATAAAGCCTTCCATCTAATGAAAAGAGAGAAGGCTTATACTTTTCTACTATACTTAGGGAATGACATTTACTACATTGTGTAATGTGCGGAATGATGGAAAAAAGGAATTCATAATAAAGCTTTAAAAAGGTATGTTTTACTCTAACAACTAAGCCACTAGTGCATCTAGTGGCTTAGTTTTTTAAAAATCGCTAAATTCTTCAAGATCATCATCATCTAAAGATCCAGACACTTGTTCTAAATCTGCAATTTTTCCTTCTTTTGGGGTATGGTTGTCTGAAGGCTTCTCTTTAATATCATCTGACGCATTGGCAAAACCATTAGCTTGAGCTAATTTCTTTAACTCCCGCAGCTCGGAATTGATATGTTCGAGCATTTCTTCTGTTCTATACCCCTGTTCTACTTGATCCGTAGATGTACAATGGAGTTCACGAACAATTAAAGATGAAATATAGTCCCCTAATTTTCGAGACTTTGCATATTTTGCAAGTACGTCATAGACTTCATCACTTAACTGATTGGTTTTAATCGTAAAGGCGTTCTGACGCTCTGACATGGTTATCACCTACGCTGTTAGGATTTAACGGCTTTCTTCTCGGCTTGTTTCTTTTGAAGATATCCAAGGCTTCGAATTTCTAAGCCGAATAAATTCAAGTGACGGCTATCTTCTGGCACTTTATGATATTTCTCTGTACGTTCTTCACCGATTTTTTCATTCATGCTGTTCATAATGGCTACTTTTAGTGTCGGGGCAACACCGCCACTATATACATATTTACGAATTTTATTGGCAGGTGGTGGGGCTACATCATTTAACTTCGCTAGTAAAATCTCTACATAGTCTTTTAGAGAAGATGTAATTTGAGCTGTTAAATCAATGGACTGACCTGTGTTTTCATTTTTCAATTCAAACTTTTGTTTCCTGTAGTTATCTAAAATAAATTGATCAAATGCACGTAAATCGGTAAACAACTCCGGGAATTTCTCTTTTCGTAACTTATCAATGTGCGCTAGGTATGGAATACCTTCAATACTTTGGAATGATTCGCGACTGTTTGCAGCTTTTAATCCTTCAGGTAAAATAACAACATCAATGGATCCTCCACCAATATCGACCATCACGGTTTCACATTCTACGTATTCATTGGCATCTTCACGGTCTTGAAGCGTTAGGTCTTTCTTTAATGCAAAGCGTGCAATTTCGCCTTCTTTTAAGCATGCACTTTCTTCTACAGAAACTTTTATTTCTTTTTCGAACCCTGGCGTATGAATACGGAAAGCATGGTCACCTAAGAAGCGAGTTGCCATTGCTTTTTGCGCTTCACCAAATGTGCTTTCTTTTTTTAGTAACCAGATTGGTAACATTGTAGAGAAATAGTCAATCTCGATGCTATTATCCTTTTGATCTTTCGCATGCAACGCATGGTAGTATGCAATAGCTGCTAAAAATGTTACATAAGGAATATGGCTTGTAATTTTGTTATGTAAACGATTGATGTGGTTGTTCGCAAGTTGTTGGCTTGCTGCGATATCACCGACTAAGAAATAACGTTCTTTCTCTTCGTCACCAATAGTCGTGGATAGTAAGATACGCTTTTTGAACTCTTCCGGTGCGGTTACGGCATCCGTAAAGAAAGAATCAGCAGCATCTTTTTGGAGTTCTACAACATTGGTTGGAAAATCAAACAGGTACCCATCGATAATATTCATATCAACTGAATTCCCACAGTCTTTATTAAAACGTGAAATTTTCATCTCTATACACCTCATTTTTAAGTTGAACTTCTGTTGAACTAATCATACAAGAAAAAGGCTGGGTTTTCAACTATTTAGTTCAACTTATATACAAACAAAAACTTACATATATCAACAATTACATTTGTTTAGTTGAACTTATTTTAAGATTGAAGGCTGGAGATTTGCGCAGGTGTTTTTGTAGATTAAAAAGAGAGCTTTTAACACTCTAAAAGGAAAATAAGAGAGCATACACAACTTAATTTTATCTAGAGAACTGATATTTTCTGCAATAGAGCTACCTAAATAAAAAAGATATTCTTTATTTGGCATTTGGAGATGAGGTATAGCATGAAAACGCCAGGGAGTATGCAAAAGTTAGACGAGTTAGGTCGTGCTGTCAATCCAATGGAGTTACGAAAGGTTCTTAGTATTAAAGAAAAAGGTTCTATAGAAGTATTTTATGACAGAAGTCATATTATTCTTCCGAAATATAAAGCTCACAATGAATGTAGACTTACAGGAGAAGTGACTTTGCAAGATGGAGAATATGAAAAACAAGAAAAGTCCTCATAATTTGAGGACTTTTCTTGCCTATGAAGAAGAAATGGAATTTTTATTTGCATCTACAAGACGTATTGTAACATACATAAAGTACAAAAAATGAGCTATTCAGGCCTTGAAAAAGGTATTCTAAGACTTCAGCTGGTTTTTACAGAGGAAAGATGTTGTCATACCGTAGAATTCTAGTTATTGTTAAATAAACATATAACAGCTTAGAGAAATAGGTGAATGGGTTATGCAAACATATAGATACAATAGTGCTTTAGAAAAAGCTTTGATTGTGGATATAGAGGCAGGAAGAGAGCTTATGGTTCAAATAGGTTTAGAAGAAGGATTTACTAGTAAAAATACCATTGTCATCAGTCACTTCATTGATCAATTGTTGAACCAGTTAGCAAAGATCAATAAAACTGATTAGTGGTATCTTTCATGTAAAAAGTACAACCTCCGCATTGGCAAGCGAGGCTGCTTTTATTTTGCTGTTGTGTGATTTAGAAGCTGAATACTTTGTAGAAAAACTCACAATTTGTCGTCACTTAGTGTAAATAGTAAAACTTTAATAATAAGCAAAATACTTTAGTATTTACTTAACTAACAAAGACACTTTAATAAAGTTATTTGCTAAGAGAATGTTTAATCATAACATTTATTTTTAAAGATATATGTATATGAATCTGCAAATCTGGCTACACTAATAACGTATTCCCCCTTTTCCAATAAATTTGAAAATCCTTTGCCTGTATGGGAAAAGGGTTATTTTTTGGATTTTTTTACTTTTGTTGGTTGTTAGTTCGGATAAAAGGGAACTAAATATATTAATTGCACACAAAGGAGATATGTATTGGTGAAAAACTTCGGGTACTACACTGAATCTCTGTTCGTGAGGGAATTAGAACGTTTAAAAGAAGAATATATTCAATTAGATCTCGAAGATATGAAAATAATGATGAAAGAAGACATTTTACTGTTAGAAAAAGCAATGAATATGTTGTGTAAGAATAAAGTGTATTAAATTGAGCAAACTACCTAAGAAGTCTTATGAGGCTTCACCCACAACTTAATTTATCAGTAGAAAACAACTATCTTCTCCCGATGATAGTTGTTTTCTTTTTAGATTGTATAAAAGAAACATTATTAGTTAACATAAAACGGATTTTAGGTAGCCAAAGAAATCAATCTCCAAGTGCAAATATGAGCTTATTTTTACCTAACGCCTTAATACATAATTTATGTAACTCCTGTATAAATTCTATTACAAAAGGCTCTTTATACTCGCTTAAAATAATTTCACATATTCGATTTAACCTTTTTACCTCTGAATCATTCTTTTATAAAAAAGTTTCATCATTTCTGTGATCTTTCTTCAATTAAATCGCCCTTTAATGGAATAGTTGAGTATCTACTATTAGCTGGTTTAGTTGAATTAGAAGTGGGTCAAACATTTTCTTTAACCCTGTACCAATACTTATAAATTTCGGAATAACCAATTTTAGAATAAAGTCTTAATGCAGGTTTGTTATTCAAAAGAACAGCTAGGTAACTGTATTTAGCTTCATTTTCTTGCCCCCATTTTAGTAAATTCAATATCAACTGTTCACCAAATCCTTGATTCCTAAATTTAATATCAGTGACAATATCATAAAGCCCTATGTACTCCCTTTCTATAACCCCAAGACCACAGGCAATCACATCTTCCTTATAAGATAGTGATATAAAGCACTTTTGAGTTGCAATATTAGACAACATTTGTACCATCGTATCCTTGTTTTTTTCTTCAACATTATTCAGTCTACAAAAATTATCTAGCCACTCGACATTAATATTTCCATCTAGTTTTACAGAATGGAAGGTTGGTTCAATGATGCCATCTAGCTCCATGGTTTGGACACTTGTACAATCAATCAAAGAATAAGCCTTCTCCTCTAAAATATCATCTAAATTTTCTGGTTTAACAAAAGGCGTGATTTTAAATGTAGTACTTAAATCATTATTCGAGTAGATTTTCTCACATTCTTCAATTTTTTGATTCAAATTATAAGTTGAATAATGGATAGGATTAATTGAATTAGCACGTTTCGTATAACCATTTGAAAATCGTAGTACCCACCCATCATAAAGTAACGTAGATAAGGGCTGCCAATTGTTCAAAGATAGTTCTTCAATAATTTTATAATTCATTTTATCCCTCCAGATAAGTTATTGAATTATAATACATTGATTTGTATAAAAATTCAATAACTAAAAATATTCTTTTTGGGATTATGTTATTCAATAATCTGGCCCGTTTGCTGAATAACATGATTGTCATTTTAATAAAAAAAGCATTACCAAAAACCAGTATTTTTGTAACGACGATTTATAACTCTACTAGTCTTTGATATTACTAAGATTTTAGATTGCCAAAAAGATTACCAAATACCTTTACAAAAAAACTATCCCAAGTAAAATGGACGTATCACATTTTATTAGGAGAAATATTTATGATTATTGGTTATGCACGCGTCTCTACAGTTGACCAAAACTTAGACCGTCAACTAAGTATGCTCACTGAATATGGTTGTGAAAAAATTGTTAAAGAAAAGTTTACTGGAACAACAAAGGACCGAAAAGGACTTCATCAACTATTTTAAGTAATTAGAAAAGGAGACACAGTTGTTGTAGAAAGCATATCTCGCTTAGGACGTAAAACGTTAGATATTCTTAATATCATTCAACAATTTGAGGAAAAAGGTGTGCATTTTATCTCATTAAAAGAAAATATGGATACCAAAACATCAACAGGGAAAGCCATGTTTCAAATGATGTGTGTAATTGCAGAATTAGAAAGGAACTTAATTGCTGAAAGAGTAAAGGAAGGGCTTGAAGCAAGTAAGAAAAGAGGAAAAACACTGGGGAGACCAAAATTAAATAAAGAAAAGCTTACAGTTGCACTCCGTATGTATGATAGTAACGAATATTCTATCAAAGAAATTGTATCATCTACAGGAATTTCACAGGGTTCACTTTATAGGGCAATTAACAAAAGAAAAGTAGATGAACTTAACAAATAAAAAAGGTAAAATCAAACTTTTAAATTTACTTTGCGGTCTAGAGCAGGAACCCTGTCACTAAGCCTTCTAGATAGACACCATATTCAGCATCATCAACTTCTTCTTTACTATTTGCTATATAAAACGTTACGGACATCATTTTACCTCTTTCATAATTTTATTTTCCTTTATATCATACAATATGAGATATTTTAACAGTGGAGATCATAAACAACCTTAGTTCACATAATGTTCCTTCTAGGAATAAAAAAGAGACCTTACTTTATAAGGTCTCTACAATTTAGCAAGCTTTTGATCAGCTACGAATTTCATAAGAATACCTGAACCTAAAACATTTAATAATATGCTGCTACCTAAGATAACACCATATAATAATCCAGCTATATGTAATGTTAAAGTTAAAATTAAAAAGATCGTTCCTGTACTTACTAGAAGTAATCCTAAGCTTCGATTATCCATCTATTTCACCACCAATAATAAAAAAAGTAAATATAGTTATATTTTAACATAATAATACTTATTTTACTTTTAAATATTATGTATAAGATATACAAATTAAGTTTACATAATCACCATTATCAGTAATATCACAAATAACTCTGTTCGAATAAATCGAAACAGAGCTACAATGAGCATGAAAAATCCCCTGATTAATTACAGCATTTTATATATTTCAATAAGATTCTTATCTGGATCCCGAAAATGTGCAATACGTGATCTCCATTCTTTACGATCGTGTGGTTCAGTAACAAGTTCAACCCCATTTTCTCTTAAATACTCATAGGTCTTATCTACGTTCTCTACTTCAAATTGAAGTAAAAAGTTTGTTTGGGATTCGCCGTCTAAAGACCTATTTTCCTTTCCAATCACTTCTGCCATGGCATTTTGAGATAAAAGCTCGATTTTTGTTTCTCCATTATTGAAAAGTGCATACTCCATTTCTTCCTCATACCAACTTATTGGAATTCCTAACAGATCTCTATAGAATTCGGTACTCTTTTTAAAATCATTAACTAATAGTCTGATTTGTAGCAGCTTCAATTCAATCTCCTCCTCATGATATAATTCTCTTTATTTATCAAAAGACCTTCGTGTTTCTCATCCGTGTACCCTGCACATTTTTAGTTAACCTAATGGAAGTTATAGATAGTTATCTTTTCTTAATTGTGATTTTTTAATTTTTCTAGCTTTTCTATGTCTCCATTAACTATTACATCAATATGGGCAGAAATAATATCGATATTTAAATCCCACCATTTAATTTCTAATAATCTATTAATAATTTGTTCTGAGAAACGTTCCTTAATTTTCTGTACAGGATTTCCTCCAACAATCGTGTAAGGATCTACATCTTTTGTAATAACTGATTTTGCTGCTACAATGGCACCGTCACCTATATTAACTCCGGGCATAATGACTGTGTCCATTCCAACCCAGACGTCATTTCCAATTATCGTGTCTCCCTTAAACGGCAATTGATCTAGCGTCGGGGTGTGTTTTTCCCAACCTTGCCCAAAGATATTGAACGGATAAGCTGAGAAGCCATCCATCCTATGATTTGCTCCATTCATAATAAATGTTACGCCGGGGGCAATAGCACAAAACTTCCCTATAACAAGTCGATCGCCAAAGAACTCATAATGATACAATACTTGATCTTCAAAGGATTCTCCTCTTCTTGCATCGTAATAGGAATAGTCACCTACGATAATATTTGGCCTAGTAATTGTATTTTTAATGAATTGCACAACATCATTTCCTTTAATCGGATACTTATCTGTAGAATCTGGGCCGTGTGCTTTATTCGATTCCATAAGTATTCACTGCCTCTCATGGTTTTTGGACAAAACTCAATCGACCTAACTTATTACATTCTTCTGCGAACCATAAAGCTTTATCAGATCCGACTACAATACCATGTGGTTCCGCATTCTTTGTAGGAATAGGATATTCCGTGATTTTCCCATTCACTGTAATGCGACCGATTTGATTGCTTCCCCATTCAGTAAACCATAAAGCATCATCGGGACCCGTTACGATTGCATGTGGGCGGGCATTCGGAGTAGGAATAGGATACTCGCTTATAACTCCAGAAGTAGTAATTCTTCCAATCTTATTGCCGTTAATTTCTACAAACCAAAGTGCACCATCTGGTCCATTCGTAATGCCAACAGGACCAGCCTTTTCCGTCGGTAACTTATATGTAGTCATGTCTCCTCCTAGCGTAACACGACCTATTTGATTACTCTGATTTTGAGTAAACCATAAAGCATGATCAGGACCAGCTACAATAAAAGAAGGGTAAGCACCTGGATCTGGCAAATCGTACTCAGTGATTTCACCATCTCGTGAAATTACTCCTACTCTATTACCGTTCATTTCTGTAAACCAAATGTCTCCATTGTGTCCTTGCGTGATTCCAAAAGGTCCAGAATCGCTGGTCGGTAGTGTATATTCCGTAATTTCACCTGTTACTGTTAGTTTTCCGATTTTATTTACCCTATTTTCAGTAAACCATATATCACCCTGAGCTGTAGAAGTGATAGATAGAACGCCTGCATTGACAGTAGGAAGATCAATATGCGTTAATTTACCATCAACAGTCATTCGCCCTATTTGATTCGCTTTATGTTGTGTAAACCATAGAGCACCGTCTTTACCCGTAGTAATTCCATAAGGACCTGAATCTATATGAGGAAGTTCGTACTCTTCAATATTTATTCTCACATTAATTCCTCCTTTTTCTTATATAAAATCCCTCTAATAATTCGGTATAAAATAATTGAATTCCTGCGAAAGAAATTTTGTATACGGTATGCACAACGAGTTAACATAATCACTCTTAAAGGAACCAAGCAAGCAAAAGAACCCTTGGGGCAGTAGGGCTTCCACCAAGGATTCTTTTCCGGAGTATGCAGCTTTTTATACACTGTTGATTTATCAACGTTTTCTCAGTAGGTGTTTGAGAAACTAATGTATAAGAAGTGCACCTTTTATACATATGCTCGTACAGAAAAATATAGTCCATAAGGTAAAAAATGTGTTATTATATGTCTGCACATGCATTTTATAGTAAAAAGCCACCTGTCCTGCAAATACTGGGTGGCTTTTTATTTTGCTTACCTTTTGACTGGACAAATTATAACTTAATACGATATTTTAGATATGTACATGTATATATTTCACTTTTATCAACTATTAAAAGCAGCTATGATCAACCACACATGTAAGAAAAGCCCTCAATTAATTTTGAGGGCTTTTCTCCTATTTGTCGTCATCAAGAGTAAATACTTAAACTAAATATTTTTATGAAATACTTTATGGTTCACTTAATATAAAATACATTACCGAAAGACTAATGTGTATAAAGACCTCAATCCCTTAGATGAGGGGGAATGCTATATGATTTTATATGTTTAAACTTAACGAATTTTATACTATCTTTTTCTGGTACAAGAGGACTTATCCGAAATGT
>Ga0209463_1001858_pt1 | contig 12247 bp, 11 predicted proteins | sample AgamicMgSfrz_FD_187169 | JGI IMG/M metagenome (GOLD analysis project Ga0209463, IMG submission 187169) | Agave microbial communities from Guanajuato, Mexico - Mg.Sf.rz (SPAdes) (version 2) | ecosystem: Host-associated > Plants > Phyllosphere > Phylloplane/Leaf | place: Guanajuato, Mexico... | reverse complement strand
CACTAACATGCGATAGAACACCGGCCCATAGATGAGGTCGATACACAAACCGATATCCAGGTCACTCTTTAATTCGCCCCGAGTTACACCCTTTTCAATAATCCCCCAAGCTTCACGCCGGCGAGGCTGAATGTATCTGGTCCGGTATTCAACCGCAAGACCCGGATCTGACTGTCCTTCTCCAATAATCTCTGTAATGGCCTTGCCGTCCAGGCTAGTCAGAAATTGCATCATATTGCTCGCATGAATACGCACATCCTCAAATACGGATCCTGTATCCGGGACGGGCAATCTTGCTGTCATAGCCGACATGTATCCATCCATAATGACAGCCCCCTTATTGGGCCACCATTTGTATATTGTTGCTTTGCTCACTTGCGCTCGCTCAGCTATCTTTTCAACCGTAATCGCTGCAAAGCCATGTTCAAGCAATAACTTATAGGCAGCTGCCAGAATGGCATTTTGGGTTTCCATGTTGCGGGGACGTCCTCGTTTGGCTGTCATTTGAACCCCTCCTTGTTTCTAACCATTACATCACAGTCCCTTTCTCTTAAAAACGATACGTTCATTATACTAAATAGCCTACAACATAAACAATTTTGTCCATCTGCAATGCTTATGATTTCAAAAAAGATATCGATGCCTATTTACAATACTAAACGTTTAGTTTATTATATGTTTGTAATTAGTGAACGAACTGTTTAGAAATTAATGATTCAAGCTGTATTAATCATACTGAATACTATGTGGAGGATGATAATCATGAACACGAAACACGATGTGAAGGCAAAACAGATTCCAAAATGGCTGGTTTTCCTTTTGGCTGCGGCGTGCGGACTTATTGTCGCTAATCTGTACTATGCACAGACTGTAATCGGGCCGATTAGCGCTACGACAGGATTGTCATCTGCTGCGGCAGGATTAATCGTAACGTTAACCCAAATTGGTTATGTCATCGGATTGCTGTTTATCGTACCGCTTAGTGACATTATGGAGAATCGGCGGCTCGTAACTTCCTTTCTGGTATTACTAGTCATTGCCTTGACCGCAGCGGCTTTCTCCACTCATGCTTTACTATTTCTTACGGCCTCATTGGTGATCGGTGTAGGTTCCGTCGTTGCGCAGATTCTCGTGCCCTACGCGACTTACCTCACTTCAGAAGAGCAACGCGGGCAGGTGGTAGGCAATGTCATGAGCGGGCTTCTTCTTGGCATCATGCTGGCTCGTCCAGTGGCAAGCTTCATTACGGATGCTTTCGGCTGGCAGGCAGTCTTCATTTTCTCCGCTATTGTCATTGCACTGCTCGCGCTGCTGCTATCACGTGCTCTTCCTGTACGTCAGCCTCAGCCTGCAATGAAATATGGTCAGCTCATTGCTTCACTGGGAACGCTGTTGAAAACTCTGCCCATGCTGCGCCGCCGGGCACTGTATCAAGCCAGCTTGTTTGGCGCCTTTAGTCTCTTCTGGACCACCGTACCCTTGCGGCTGGCTAATGACTTTGGCATGACCCAGCAGGGGATTGCCTGGTTTGCACTGGCCGGTGTAGGTGGAGCCATTGCCGCGCCTATCGCAGGCAGATGGGCAGACAAAGGCCTGACCCGGATATTGACCGGTCTCGCCATGGTGATTGCCGTTCTATCCTTGGGCCTTGCGTACATGTTCCAAGGGCATTCGACTGCTGAGCTTGTTCTACTGGTCATTGTCGCCATAACTCTCGATATGGCAGTCTCGGGCAATCTCGTTCTGGGACAGCGCATCATCTACTCCCTCGCAGGTGAAGCAAGAGGACGGGTGAACGGAATTTTTATGTCGATCTTCTTCATTGGAGGTGCCGTTGGTTCCTCTATTGGAAGCTGGTCTTACGCATCAGGAGGCTGGAGTCTGACGACACTGATCGGCCTGATCATGCCGCTGCTGGCGCTCGGCTACTATTTCACTGAAAAGAAAGCCAGCGTTGTCAGCAACTCATAACTGCAACACTCAAGCGACAAGAAGAGCAGCCTAATCCCCAGGATTAGTGCTGCCCTTTCACTACTTTTTCATATCAGAGTAGGTAAATGCTTGTTCCCATCATACTCCACCAGCGGCTCACCTGCATGCAATCTGTGGACCAGATCGGAATTGGCAATAAAGGGCCGGCCAAACGCAGCGAGATGAATGATTCCCTCATTCAGGGCTTCCTCTGCCGTTTGAGCATCCAGATTCCCCACCCCAATAATCGTATGCTCCCACTGTTGCCTGATCATTTCATGAAAGGTCCTCTCCCCTGCCCAAGCTGTTGTAAAGCGGTCGGTTGAAGGATGCAGAATCGTAATGCCCGTCTCACGGAACAGGTTAAGATAAGCATCAATCATGGCCACCTTGTCTCTCCAAGCATAGGATGGATCATCATCTTTTTTCTCGGAAAATCGGATTGAAATGCGATCCACGCTGATTTCTTTTTTTACCGCCAGAATGATCTCTTTCAAAAAACGTAATCTCCCCTGGATCCCGCCTCCATATTCGTCTGTTCGATGATTCGTCTTCTCGTTGATAAACTGATCCATCAGATATCCATGCGCTGCATGCAGCTCAATCCCGTCAAATCCGGCCAGCACCGCATTGCGGGCAGCTTTCTGAAAATGCTGGATCGTATCCTGAATATCCTGTATGCACATCGCTTCGGGAACCTGATATGGCTTGTGCAATTTATGCACCTTGCCCACGGCCTGAATGCTTGAAGGTGCCTGCGGCGTTCCTCCGATGAGATCGGAGTGGGACAATCTGCCGACATGCCACAGCTGCGCTATGATGGTACCTCCATGTCTATGGACGACTTCCGTAACCTTTTTCCATGAAACGGTCTGGTCTTCCGTATACAGTCCAGGTATGCCATAGGTTCCTTTACCCGCCAGGTTGGGGTTAACTCCCTCCGTAATGATCAATCCCACACCATCCCGGGCACGCTGCTCATAGTATGCCACCATCTCTTCTGTTACTGTACCATCCTCATCATTCGCAAACCCTCTCGTTAACGGAGCCATCACGATTCGGTTTCTAAGGTTCCATTGGTTGATCGTAACCGGGTTGAGTAATTTTATAAGATTGTTCATGCTATCCCTTCTCTCATCGTAATTAAGGATATTGTAGAACGGCTCAGGCATATCGTAAAATGATTAGAATATATGGAAGTATCTCTCTGAGAGATATCACAAGGACTTCAATTTGGCTTTTCGGAGAAATCCCGCAATCAGGAGGAATACGTATGGAGTTATCAGATATCGATATCATTCTCGCAGTCGGACGGTCAGGCAAAATCTCGCAAGCCGCCAAAGAATTAAACTATGCCCAGTCCAATGTCACCACCCGCATCAAAAAGCTGGAGCAGGAATACCAGGTGCAGCTTTTCAATCGGTTCCCCAAGGGTGTGGTTCCCACTGCCAAAGGAGAGCAGTTTATTGCATATGCCGCTCGGATTCGTAACCTGCTGCATGATCTGGAACAGGATATGATGGATCCCGGAGAGCCTTCCGGCACACTGAAAATCGGGATTGTGGAGACGGCTGCATCAAGCCGTTTCATGGAGATACTGAACGAATATCAGGTCACGTATCCGAAGGTTTCCATCTCACTGGTGAACGCCACTTCGCCCAAAGTGCTGCGTCACAAAATACAGGCGTATGAGATTGATGGTGCGTTCATCAGTGGTGCTTGTGTCAAAGAAGGGTTGAAAGTGGAATACGAAATGCAGGATACAGTACACATTATTTCTAAACGTATGGAAACCCCCGCAGAGAGCCTATGCCAGGTCTCATGGGTGGTTTTCCCTCAGGGCTGTCCCTATCGTGAAATTACGGAAATGTTTTTGGAGGAAGAAGGGTTGTCTGCCCGCAATATGATTGAGGTCAGTACCATGGAGAACCTGCTCAGCTGTGTGGAGTCCGGGATTGCTTATACGATTATGCCTTGCAGTGTGATTCACAAGAAGCCGGAAGTGTACTCGGTACACGATCTGGCCGAACAGTTCACCCACACTACAACCACCTTTGTTCGCGGGGAGGATCGGTATGTCAGCAGTGCTTTGGATCAATTCGTGAAGCTGCTAAATCAGAAATGCATTACATTTTAGTTCCACGTTATACTTTCGTTAGAATTAGCCACTATCCTTGGGTTATGGATTTCAACACATCATTCATACGGAGGATAATCACCATGAACCTGAAACGTCGTCTTATTCAAAAAACAGCCGTACTCGGCATGGCCATCGCCATGATCGCTGGCTCCGCTTCGGCAGCAGCCTCACCTATTGCCAAGGAGCAATGGGTGCAGGACCATGCCCATGAAATTACATCCCTGACCTCGGACAACTATAGTGACCTCGCCTTTCTGAAGCCGCTGCTTCAGGACAAGAAAGTCGTCAGCCTAGGGGAGAATTTTCACCGGGTTGCCGAATACAGTGCAATCAAAACGCGCATGATCAAATTTTTGCATGAAGAACTCGGCTATGACGTCATTGCCTTCGAATCCGGCATGGGGGATGCAGCGGTTGCCTATGAACAAGGAGCGGACCTGACGCCTGCTCAGATGATGGAGCTCTCCATTTTCCCGATCTGGCACTCGCAGGAAACGCTCGGCCTCTATGAATATATACAGGAGCAGAGCAAGACGGATCACCCGCTGATTCTGGCGGGATATGATATGCAGTTTACAACCGGGTACTTAACACAATTTATCAGTGACTGGATTGGCAACCTGGATCCCGATAGAGGTAAGCAGTTCTATGCTTTCGAGATGCAGGGCATCACGGATTTGTATGCTGTCCTTAACAAATATGGTATCGACAGCGACAACAATCCCGAATTCAAGGCGGCCATCCATCAAGTGAAGGATGCCTATGTCCCGCAGTACGAGGAATTGGTTCAATGGATTACCGAGCACAAGCAGGAGCTTGTGAAGTCATTCCCGGACAACTCGAAACTGGCTGACATGATGATCCGCGTGCTGAATGACCGGAGCAAATTTATCGAGATGGCGGCCTACGATACCCGGGAAAGTTACGAGTTCCGCGACCGTGCGATGGCTGATAATCTGGAGTGGTTGATGGACGTAATGTATCCAGGCAAAAAATTCATCCTTTGGGCACACAATGACCATCTCGCCAAGAGCACATCGACCATTCTCAATCCCCCAATCGGAGAAAGCGATGGGAACTCAGGCTTGTGGCAATCCAGCTTCAAAAGTATGGGCGAAATGTTGCATGAGAAGCTGCAGGATGACATGTATGTGATCGGGCTCTATATGAACGAAGGACAGGCGAGCGAGATTTCCACAGGCCAAACCTTTGACATCTCTCCCATGCCTCGGGGCAGTCTCGAATATACCTTAATGAAATCCGGTTACCGGAATACATACATCGATCTCTCCGAAGTCAAAGACGCTACAAGTGCTGCAGCCTGGTTGTTCCGCCCGGTCTTTGCTGCTGAGGATGGCATGGTGGATGAAGTCATTCATCCCATGTCGATGAACTTCATTCCGGCAGAACAATACGACGGCATTCTGTTAATTGACAAAGTCAAAGCACCGACGACCACCTATAAAGGCGGATTCAAGGACCAAATGCAGCAGCAAAAGTAAAGCCTAAAGCTGTAACCAATATCAAAGAGGCAGGCATCCGTTTTGGGATACCTGCCTGTTTCGGTTCCTTTTAAGCCCATTCAGCTTCCTTGAATCTCATGGATATCCTTTTTGGACTTACCCGCGCAATCTCCGGGCACTCAGTGCGTGATGACCTTGTTGCAGGAAAGTGCTGCGTGTATTCTTCATCAGCTCAATTCGGCGTTCAGCCAAACGGTCTGCGGCAATATACGTTGCGATGCCTTCCGTACGGGAGGTTTCGAAGATTTTCTCCAAACTGGTGTAGATCTCACCGATCTTGCTCCACGCGCGTTCCGAGTTATAACCATTTAATTCGTCCGCGATGTTGATGACTCCCCCGGCATTAATGACGTAATCCGGAGCATAAACGATACCTCTCTCATGCAAAATGTCTCCATGACGTGTCTCCAGCAGCTGGTTGTTGGCGCAGCCTGCGACCACTTTGGCTTTAAGCGTTTTAAGCGTATCGTCATTAATCGTTCCGCCAAGAGCACAAGGTGCATAGATGTCACAGTCGACGCCCGTAATATCCGCGGGATCGACAGCCGCTGCACCGAAGCGGTCCACTGCCTGCTTCACGGAATCCTTGTGAATATCCGTCACAATCAACCGGGCACCTTCCTCGTACAAATAGTTGCACAGACTCATGGCCACATTGCCGATACCTTGGACGGCAACGGTTTTGCCTTCCAACAGATCCGTGCCGAAGGCTTCTTTGGCTGCTGCCTTCATACCCTGGTATACTCCCCAAGCCGTTGCAGGAGATGGATTCCCGGATGATCCGTAGCTTGGCGATATGCCTGTTACATAGTCGGTTTCCTGATAGATCAGGTTCATGTCCTCTTCCGAGGTACCCACGTCTTCTGCGGTTACATAGCGCCCATTCAGGCCCTGGATGTATCTGCCGAAAGCACGGAACATGGCTTCGTTCTTGTCACGGCGCGGATCACCGATAATGACGGCTTTACCGCCGCCAAGATTCAAACCGGATACGGCATTCTTATATGTCATTCCCCGCGAAAGGCGCAGTGCATCTTGGATGGCCGCCTCTTCCGAAGCGTACGTCCACATCCGCGTACCGCCCAGTGCAGGGCCAAGTGTTGTATCGTGAATGGCGATGATCGCCTTTAACCCAGAAGCTTTGTCCTGACACAGGATCAATTCTTCATAATCATGCTGCTCCATTACTTCAAACCAACTCATGTTTAACCGTCTCCTCCAACCATTTTTGCGAGTAGTTCGCAAGGCTTCTGTATCTTTGCCATCCTCTATTGTACCTAGATAAGTTGAGAATGTGCAAAATCACATCACTATGTAAGACGAAAATGGGAACATGAGGTCTTCCTCCGTTAATGAATGGTCTCAACGACATTAATCGGATGCAAATCCCCATCCACAGCAAAAGAAGCCTGTCCCGTTTCCTCGGAAACAACCAGCACAACCGCATCTGTCAGTTCACTTAGCCCCAGTGCGGCACGGTGGCGCGTTCCCATTTTACGTTCTCCTGCTGCGGCCTGGGATAATGGCAGGACATTGCCTGCGGAGACGATCTGGTTGCCGCGGATCAGAACGGCCCCGTCATGCAGCGGTGCACCGGGAATAAACAGGGATTCAAGCAGTGCATGGGTCACTCGCGCATCCACAGCAACACCCGAATGAATAATAGGTTCCAGTGGAACCTCCCGTTCAATGACGATAAGGGCACCATACCTGCGATCGGACAGATGCTGCACGCTTGCCGTTAGTTCAGCGAATTTCTCGGTGAAGGGAGACAGATAACAATCCAGATAAAAGGAAGAGGCAAGCACCTCAATCTGCTTGATCTCGGTTCGAATCTCAGCGAATTGTCCGAGCAGACAGACACTGTCATTGTCAAAACGGGATAATGTCAGATTCATCCGATCCGCTACACGATGCAAATCTTCCTTCAGCCTCTGTCTCATGGACGAACTGTCACAGTCTGCTTGCCGGTTCATTATTTGCCGCCTCTCCTTCTGGTATGGATGCCAACATAGTTAACCTATACGTTACCCGTGGCACTATGTATTTATACAAATTGTACCTTGCCTTGCACTGTCCCCTTGCATACGAAAAACCTGTTTGCAACGGTAGCGTTACAAACAGGCTTCCTCCATACATTTATGCTACTCGCAAAGGTTGCACATTATGGGGTAACTGCCCCATAAGAACCTTTCTTGAATGTCGTTGGATCATACCATTTGTATCCTGCAGACGGTGCAGACCATGGCTCAAGCTGCGGTTCCGTGGATGCAGCCGGGGCTTCCATGGCAAGCAGGCTGGTTGGTGTGTCCAATGTCAGGCCTGATACCTGTGACAGGCTCGTATAGCTTTCTTTTACCGCCAGCCATTTTACGGTGTTGACCAGGAACGTGGCATCGTCCACTTCTTTGAATCCGTCATAGGTTTTCTTGGAGGCTCCCGTCTCCTCACGCAAATATTTTGGAGTCGCATCTTCCACCGGAGAGGAATCGCCGATAAACGCAGCCTTTCCTGCACCAACCTTGGCAATGGCTGCATACGCACCTTCAGCACGTCCGCCGCCATTGTACACGCCCTGATCAACTGCGTTGCCCCATTTGGACACACCGCTTGGCACGTATACCAATCCCTTGGCTTTATTTGGATCGATAATAGCGACAGTAGATCCAGCATGCATCGCCACGGAATTCACGCCGCTTGTAATGCCGAATGACTGTGATGGAGCCACGATATCTGTGGCATTTACATCTCCAAGAGCATTATAGCGAAAACGAATGCCGAAGTTGCTTGCCAGCCAGTCGGAGCTGATAACCCCCTGCATGGCTGGAGATTCAGCTTCTGCCGAAGACATGCCTTTAGCCGGGTTCAGGAACGCTCCACGGCGGTATCCGTTGAATACTTCGGAAGAGTCCCAGCGGTTTTTGTTACGGTCTGCGTTATAGTGATCGGAGATGAAGAAGACACTGCCGCCGCTCTGTACGTATTGCAGCAGCGCTGCCTGCTCTGTCGCTTTGAACGGCACGTTGGCTTCGCCAATGACGAAGACATCATAATCTTTCAATGTATTATAGGTGATCGCCTGCTCACCGAACGTATACGGGATGCTGCGTTCCAGCTGATCCACGGCAAAGCCTGCGTTTCTCAGCCCGTTCGCAAAGTCCGAAAATGCCCCATCAATGATCCAGTCCGCAGCTCCGGCTGTTTGGGCATGGGTATTATCGAACAATACTTTTTTGCCTGTGCCATCTGGCAGTGTTGTCCCTGGGCCCGGTTCAGGGTCAGGATTGGTTGTTCCGGAAGAGAGTGTGATTGAAGTTGGGTTCTTGAGTCCTGCAAAGCTGTTGTATGCACCAAGTGTTCCGGTTACGATGACCTTTTTGCCTACAAGACCCGGGTTGGAAGCGAGTCCATATTGCGAGCGGAATGACGAGGAAACTTGCACGTCCAACAATTTCGCGTTGGCCTTCTCTGATGAAGAATCCGCAATCAGGAAGTTAAAATCATTGGCGTAAGGAGATGTAAACTTGGCTGTGAGTGAACCGGTGGCATGTCCAACAATATAACCTTCGACAGTCGCCGTTCCTCCACCACTCTGGGCAGCAATAGCCTGGGATACGGTTAGTGGTGCTGCTGCAGCCTGTACCGGTCCCTGTGACCCCGGGCCAAGCAATGCCGTTGCCATCATCATGAAAACCAGGAATGCTCCGATCCAGTGCTGCCATAACGCCTTCTTCATGTTCTCCTTCTCCTCCTCAGATTTACCTTTTAATGGGTTGTCCCCTTTAATTTAATCCTTCACATGATGAATTCCTCTTTGTTTATGTAAAATTTTTGAAAAAAGTTTGGTCTTTTGAAGGCCTGCCCATACTGTTTACCAAAAGCATGATAAAGGAGAACACCGTTATGAGAATCCTATTTTTGCTGCTTCTAATCATTGTCCCGCTGGTGATGGTATCTCTGGCTCTTCGTTCCCGGATGGTCGAAAAAATATTTCATGCCCTGGCTCTCCTGTGTTTCTATAGTGCTGCCACGGTCATTGCCGGAGATGTGTATGCCACAAATGCACATATGACTACATTTACGACTGAAATTCACCATTTTCTGTTGAATGGCTGGTTCCTCTATCCGTCGGCTTATTTGGGCGTATACATTCCGTATCTGTTATGGATGGGCCTTTTCCGAAAAAAATAATGGTTAATCTGTGACTCAGCATTGATTTTTTGCTGCATTCATAGCATAATAAGTATACGTGATAATGATTATCATTCTTGAGGTTGTCTCTTATTTTTAATTGAACTTTACACGAATTATCGATCATATAGCTAAAGGGGAACGAACATCAAATGAATACTACTCTGCAAAAGGCTTCACTGCAGCTTGACGATTATCTGGATCTTCTGAACCTGGCCATCACCTTGGGTGATACGAAGTGGCAAAAGGAAATCATCCGTAAACTGGCTTATACTTATCCAGCAGTTCCATGCAAACAACCACAATAACATTCACATATTGAGCATTCTGCATAAATTCAATGAGCAACTTCCACCCGCAGGATTTAAATCGGAAAGATTCTACGATTCGTCTGCATTTTGTACGGGGAGCGATTTGAATCGAATGATGCATAAATGCTGATTTTGAATAACTCATGAGCGGATTCAGATCTGAATCTGCTCATGAGTTATTTTTTTGTTTCAATGGTGGACTTGATACAGGTAGAATGAACTTAATCATATCCTAAGGGGAGTGAATATCATGTTAGCGGAGACAGAACGACTGATTTTACGAGAGATTGGCTTAGACGACTGGGAAAGTATACATACATACACCATATCACCTGAAGTCACCAGGTATACGGCTTGGGGACCCAACACGGAAGAGGATACAACTGCGTACATCGAACAGGTTTTGCAATCGCAGCAGGAACAACCCAGATCCCAATTCGACCTTGCTGTCTGCCTGAAAATAGATGGAACATTGGTTGGCAGCGTTGGCATATACACAGAAGGCACCAATGCGGAGATGGGCTATGTGATGAATCCACATTATCAGGGAAGAGGCTATGCAGCCGAGGCTAGTCAGGCGCTGCTTGGTTTGGGCTTCAATACTCTCGGTGTACATCGGATCTACGCCAAATGTCGGCCGAACAACAAAGCATCGGAGAGAGTCATGCAGAAGATCGGCATGGAATACGAAGGCATGATGCGGGAGCACTGGTTTTATAAAGGAGAATTTCACGATTCATTGGTCTACTCGATCCTGGCGAAGGAATTTGCCCAACTCAAAAAAGCGGATATCGGTTAATACCGACATCCGCTTTTTTATCTCCGTAACGACCCCAATCGCCAGTGAAGATTGATCTGTAATCCATGACTGTGGTGAGACTAGAGCCGACACAACTCTACCGGGCAGCTCGGAAATGTAGGACAACCACACATGCAGCGCAAGGCCGCCAGATCGCGAATCATCAGTTTGCCATCCAGTGTGTCCAGCGTACCCTGTTCCTTCCAGGCTCCCAGCATCCGTGTGACGCTCTCCCGAGTAGCTCCAATCATCTCCGCAAGCTCCGTATGGTTCAGCTTCATCTCAAGTACGATTCCTTCAGGAGTGATTTTGCCATACGAGTTGCTGGCACGGATTAATGTCGAAGCCAAAGCCCCAGCCTTGCCATAGAGCAGCAGATCCCGGAAACGCGATTGGGTAATCCGCTGTGAAAGTGCCATCCATTGCAGGAATTTCAAGGCAAGGTCCCCATGTTTGCTAAGCACGCTTTCCAGATCACTGAGCGAGATGATCGCGAGTTCGCCTTTCTCCGTCATCTCTGCACTGTAGCTGTGATTCTGGCCGCCAATGCCACCAAATTCCCCGATCAGGTCCCCTTTTTGCTGAATCGACAAAATGATTTCCTTGCCATCTTCCGTCGATTTGGTCATTTTCACGCGTCCCGAACGAATGTAGTACAGATATCCGGCTTCATCGCCTTCCAGAAAGAGACTATACCCCGACTTCACCCGTTTGGGCTGCATTTTGTCCTCAATCCAGGCCCACTGTTCAGCTGTTACGAACGAAAGTATTCCACCTGTCTCTCGTGTCATTTTGCTTCCCTCCGTTTTACGTTCTGTCGCTTGGGTTGTTCTTTCTGTAAATATCGTACCCATCACTTTCGTCCCCCTCGTGTTTCCTTATGAATCTATCTTATCGCGAAACCGGCGTGAACGTTATCGGGGGATTACCTGAACCTGGCTGAGAAATTCCCTGAATTTGCTGTGAGAAAAGTCACATCCTATGAGGTCATACACATGTTTCGATATGGTAAAGTTTCTTGCTGTGTACGGATTGAGGCCGTACGTTAATTAAGATCAGTATTCTGCAGAACCGAAATAGGGGGATTCCCTGAATTACAACTCAGACGAATGAGACTACAATAGAACTACCATATAAACTTATATTTCAGGACACCTTGGTCAAAGGTTAAACATATCCATGTCACCGAGTCTAATCTAATGGTGTAATTCCAAAAAGGAAGTGTCTCTCATGCACGATGAACTCCCTTCCGGCATTCAGGAGATGATCCATAATCTGCGCCTGAATACCTCAACCGATTTTGGCGGACTGG
>Ga0209463_1001854_pt1 | contig 12260 bp, 12 predicted proteins | sample AgamicMgSfrz_FD_187169 | JGI IMG/M metagenome (GOLD analysis project Ga0209463, IMG submission 187169) | Agave microbial communities from Guanajuato, Mexico - Mg.Sf.rz (SPAdes) (version 2) | ecosystem: Host-associated > Plants > Phyllosphere > Phylloplane/Leaf | place: Guanajuato, Mexico... | reverse complement strand
ATCTTCAAGAATGGTTGCCCAATCTTATTGATCATTTAACAAAATAACATACAAATTAATAAAAAAAGCCATTTCTATGCGGATGGCTATTTTTTTGCACCAAGGCAACTTTTTTAACGTCATGCATATTAATAGTGTAAAGGGAGTGATTTATATGAATCGAAGCGGAAGAGTCAACAAGAAGATTGTTGCTTATACTTATATTTGCAAATCACTAGGAATAATTAATGAAATGGAATTGAAACAAATTCACACAGGCGTCTCAAGTAAAAAACAGCAAAATCGGTAAAAGAGGAAAGCTTATAACGCTTTCCTCTTCTTTTAGTCAGGTGCCTTCAGGTGAGGACTTTTTGTGCTTTAAATGTACGATAAATGTTGCGATACCTATCAACACTACACAAGCAAGGCTTATGAAGAAACCAGTTCTGATACCTTTTTCTAAAACTGTCCCGCTGACAGCAGCAAGGATAAGCAGTATTCCGATAATTGCTTTTGTCTTATCCCACCCTTTAGATTTCAGAACTTTAAAGGAGGAAAACAGAATAAAAGCCCAGTTGTACAGTAACAGAATACCTGCTGCAGTCGTAATGTATTCAAATATTTTACCTGGCAATAACAATGCTGCTAATACCGATGCAAAAAGACCTACTGCTCCCAAAATTAATGATGGAAGGGGGAGCTTATGAAATATCTTCAGCTTCTTTTCAAAAATCTTAGGTGCATCTCCACTCTTTGCTAATGTGACAAGTAAGTTAGTTACCCCAAATAATGATGCAGTCATTGTGGAAAACCCAGCAATAATGATGGCCCCATTAAAGACGTGAGGGAAAAAGCTGAGAGGATATCCAGCAAGAGCTGTTACAAATGGACTTTCTTTCTCATTAAATTTATCCAACGGTACAAGCAGGACAGCTAAAGCTAAAGACAGGACATAAATGATCAGCAAAATAATTAGCATATTAGTTCCTGCCTTTGGTGCATCCTTCTTATCCTTCAGCTGCATTGCCATCAATCCGATAACTTCGATACCTCCATATGCATAAAAAGCATAAATGAGTGAAGTCCAGAACCCTTTATATCCTTTCGGGAAGAAGGCATCAAAAGATTTAGGGGTCTGCATAGGATGATCCCCGCCATGAATCCAGCCAAATAGAGCTGCTGCTGCTAAAATAATAAACATGACAATCGCAGCTGTTTTAATGACAGCTAAATAATTCTCTACCTTATCAAAACCGCTTGTCCCTAAAAATACGACAAAAATGGATAAAACAGCATAAATACAAGCAAATACCCAAAGCGGTACTTTTGGAAACCAAAACTGTGAAAGAAGAGAAAGGGCGGTAAGCTGGCTGCCCATGATAAGTATATTGGAACCCCAATAGTTCCATCCGCAGCTAAAGCCAGCCCAGGAGCCAAAAGCTTTGTTAGCATAATAACAAAAGGACCCTTCCTGAGGATCTTCCGCTGTCATTTTGGCCAATAAATTAAAAACAATATAAGTTCCAATTGCAGCAATTACGAATGATATCACAATAGCTGGACCTGTTTCGATGATTCCCAGGCTGGAACCTACAAAGTAGCCAGTGCCAATAGTACAGCCGACACCAACGAGGGATAATTCCCACCATTTTAAATTACCTTGCTTCTTTGAATCCTTCTGATTGTTTTGTTCTTGGCTGCTCATAATAACTCCTTCTTAAATAGTAATAAAAGTGGTTATATGTCTTAACTTAGTATGTGTCGTTTTAAATGAAATATTTGCAGGCGGTTAATTTTCATTTTTTCTTGCTGTCATAATGGAAAAATTTGTGCGGGTATGAATTGGGATCTCTAGTTAATTACTACAAAGGACTCAGAAAAAATAAGTCCATTTACATAACTTTGCTAAAAAATTTGCTGGTTCCATGAAATTCAGCTAAAATGAGAACGAAAAAAGTTTGCGAGAAAGAGGTTCATGCATGATAGATCATATTGTCCTTGTCAAATTTAGTGAAACTACAACAGAAGAACAGCTGCAGGAAGTGATTAAAAGGTTCCGCGCCTTACGAAACAAGATCATGGGAGTTGTCGACCTGCAGGCAGGACTGAATTTCGCCCAAAGCAGTAAAGAGTATCAGGTAGTCCTGAAGGTTCGTTTTGAAGACAGGGAGGCCCTTGCATTATATGGACCAAATCCCGAACATCAAGCAGTAGCAGCCTATATTCGCGAAGTCGGCAGAGTCGACAGTATTGTTGTAGATATTGAAATATAAAGGAAAGACACCGAAGGGAAAGACTTTGTCCATCTTGTCAAATTTGGAGGTAGCTACCCTTATTCATAAAAGATATTGATTGAACGGATAGGTGAAATCCTACAGAGTTAGCGAGATATCCTGGCAAATTGTAAAAGTGTCAGCTTCTTTGTGCTCGCCTCGACGCATGGAACCTTGCTGTGGACATCAATTTCCCTTGTTTTAAGGTAAAGTTAAAAATAAACAACATATCCCAAGAAATTTGTTAACCGTCGGAAACAGGTCAGATAATGACCTGTTTTTTTGTTTTAACGATAAGAAGAAATTATCTCCTTGCTTTGAAAATAAAATGCATAGCGGAGGGATGGTACGAGAAGACTATGATTAAATAGACAAATATTTGTAAAAAAGTTCTGCCTTAATAACTAACGTATTTATGATAATAACACCTGGCAATAAGGTTTTTTTAGGGAAGTTAAGAGTATCAATTACTTCGATTTAATGTGACATATATCACACATAACAAAAAAATCTTTAAAATTTTGCGGTTCTCACATTTATTTTTAATAAAAAAGTGGTATTATATTAAAGGAGTTAATGAAGGGTTGTTATAGGAACTTTAGAATTACTAGTTTTGTATAACTACATACCTTATTATCAATGTATCCATTTATTAGTCTACAAACCATTGTGCAAAAATGCACAATAGTTTGATATTCAAAAAACATTAGGAAAATGTTAATAGCAAAGGAGAATCAGTTATGTCAGAAACAACTACACAAGCAAGTGCTGAACTGACAGCTACATCTACTACTAGCCAAGACTTATTGGATCAGCTTTTAAAGCCTGAGGTACAAGAGTCATTGACTACTCTAATCGAACAGCTGCCAAAATTAACAGAAGTCGTTAATACATTGACAAGCTCATATGACCTTGTTCAAGGCCTATCAAAAGATGAGGTCTTCAAGAGTGATATGGTCCATGCAACAACTGAAATGCTTGAGCCAATCGTTCATTCAGCAAAAGGCGTGGCTTCTGCTGTAATCGAAGCGAAGGATCGTGCAGAGCAAAGCAATGAAACAATCGGTGTATTCGGATTGCTTAAAATATTGAAAGATCCTCAAGCTCAAAAAATGCTGCGTTTTACACAAAGCTATCTTCAAATCTTGAACGAGCGTGACCAACAAAAATAAGTTCAACAATTGAATAGAACGAAGGACGGAGGATATACCATGTCAAAAAACATAGTTATTTTAGGTGCAGGATACGGCGGTCTTTTAGCTGCTCAAAATGTTCGCAAGTTTTACACAAAATCACAAGCGAATGTAACGGTAATCAATAAATATCCAACACATCAAATCATTACAGAATTGCATCGCCTTGCAGCAGGAAACGTTCATGAAAAAGCTGTGGCAATGCCTCTAGATAAACTTCTTAAAGGTCTTGATGTAGACATTAAGATTGCTACAGTTGAATCTTTCAATGTAGATAACAAAGAAGTAATCCTTGGAGACGGATCTAAGTTGAGCTACGATGCACTAGTTGTTGCACTCGGAAGCGTAACAGCTTACTTCGGAATTCCTGGATTAGAAGAAAACAGCATGGTTCTTAAATCAGCTGAAGATGCTAACAATATCTACAAGCATGTAGAAGCACGCATCAGCGAATATGCAAAAACGAAAAAACCGGAAGATGCTACAATCCTTATCGGCGGTGGCGGACTGACTGGTGTTGAACTAGTTGGTGAACTGGCTGACATTCTTCCAGCAATGACAAAGAAATACGGCGTAGATTACAAAGAAATCAACTTATCTCTAGTTGAAGCAGGACCAAAAATTCTTCCTGTTCTTCCAGATGATCTAATTGAAAGAGCGACAAAAAGCTTGGAAGCTCGCGGCGTTAAGTTCTTGACTGGACTTGCAGTAACAAATGTAGCAGGCAATGTAATTGACTTGAAAGATGGCCAAAAAATCGTTGCTAACACATTTGTATGGACAGGTGGAGTTCAAGGTAACCCACTAGTTGGCGTTTCTGGTTTAGAAGTGAACCGTGGACGTGCAACAGTTAATGAATTCTTGCAATCAACTTCACATCCTGAAGTTTTTGTTGCAGGAGACAGTGCTGTATACTTCCCTGCTGATGGAGATGGCCGTCCGGCACCTCCAACGGCTCAAATCGCATGGCAAATGGGTGAATTAATCGGATATAACCTTTTTGCTTACCTAGAAGGTAAATCATTAGAAGGCTTCAACCCCATCAACTCTGGTACCCTTGCAAGCCTTGGCCGCAAAGATGGAGTTGCTATTGTTGGCGGAAGCTCTACACCGCTTAAAGGCATGCCTGCATCATTGATGAAAGAAGCATCAAACATTCGTTATCTTTCACATATTAAAGGTTTGTTCAGCCTAGCATACTAATATAATAATTTTTAAGAGGAAGGAATGTCTTAATGGCATTCCTTCCTTTTTTTATTTTTTATAACAAATACATGAAATAACGAGTAAAACGGCAAAAAATCGAGGGTTGATTAGATGAGGACGAGTAATTTGAGATCTATGAGTTCATTTGCGGTTTTTTGTTCTTTTATGCTCTTTTTCTTTCATTTACTTTCTTTCTGTTTGGGAGTAATATCTTGGAGTAGAAAATATTTCGTAAATCGCTTAATCCATTTTTGGAGCGGGGGACCCAATTTTTGTGCTGATTGTTCGGCACTTGGGGTGAATCCTATTGCAGGAGGGGCAACTCTCAGATGTCCCAACCCGACAGCTAACTCCGTAAGCGTTTAGAGAGAGGAATAATCTGATGTTCGATTTTGCACTATCGACCACGGGGTATCCTCGTGGTTTTTTGTGTGCAAAAAATGGAATATCAACTACTACTTGAATGATATTTTAGCGGAAAGCTGGAGGATAACATGAGCGGTTCAATTATCAAACGAATTTTAATTGGGAAGCCACTAAAAACAAGTGCGCTCGGGGAGCAAAAATTAAATAAGCTTAAAGCGTTGGCAATTCTTTCGTCTGATGCACTTTCATCGGTTGCATACGGAACAGAACAAATCCTGCTGGTATTAGCAGGCATCGGAATCCTCGCTTACTGGTACTCAATTCCGATTGCAATTGGGGTGCTTGTTCTTCTTGTAGCACTGATTTTGTCTTATCGTCAAATCATATACGCATACCCTCGTGGAGGTGGTGCTTATATTGTTTCAAAAAATAATCTCGGGGAAAATGCCGGCTTGATAGCAGGAGGCTCCCTTCTCGTTGATTATATCCTGACTGTTGCGGTAAGTGTGTCAGCAGGTACTGATGCAATCACATCTGCTTTCCCTAGTCTGCATGAACATAATGTGCTTATTGCTAGCTTTTTTGTTATATTGATTACTATTTTAAACTTAAGAGGTGTCACAGAATCTGCATCTATACTTGCATATCCAGTGTATCTGTTTGTCATCGCTTTGGTGGCGCTGATTCTCACTGGTTTGTGGAAAATTGTGACAGGTGATGTTGACAGTGCAATGCATACACCGATTGGAACGGCCGTTCCTGGGTTAAGTATTTTTCTGCTGTTGAAGGCATTCTCTTCTGGATGTTCGGCGTTGACTGGTGTTGAAGCCATTTCCAATGCTGTTCCGAACTTCAAAGAACCATCAGCAAAAAACGCAGTCCGAACCTTAACGTTGATGGGAGTTATTTTGGGAGTGCTCTTTTCTGGCATTACAATACTTGCCTATTGGTATGGAATTTCGCCTAAGGCAGAAGAAACGGTTGTATCCCAAATTGCAACAGAAGTATTTGGCCGGAATGGATTTTATTATTTCATCCAAGTAACGACAGCACTGATTTTAATATTGGCAGCTAATACTGGATTTGCTGCATTTCCACTGTTGGCGGTCAATCTTGCTGTTGATAAGTATATGCCAAGGATCTTTACAATACGCGGTGACAGATTGGGCTATTCCAATGGGATTGTTACATTGGGAGCAGCATCGATACTTTTAATTATACTATTTAAAGGGAATACAGAAATGCTAATTCCGCTATATGCAGTCGGTGTATTTATTCCATTTACATTATCACAAAGCGGAATGATTAAAAAATGGTTTACAGAGAGACCGCAGAACTGGAAATGGAAGATGAGCATAAATTTGGCTGGGGCATTGATTACATTAACAGTCTTAATCATCTTATTCACAACGAAATTTTCCCAAGTATGGTCTGTGCTTATTTTTCTACCGATTATTGTCTTTATCTTTCATCGAATTAAGGGACATTATGAAGATGTTGCCAGCCAGCTTCGCATGGATGAACATCATAAAGCAGAAAAGCCAGAAGGTAATATAGTTATTTTGCCTGTAGCTGGGATAACAAAGGTTGTTGACAATTCCTTAGCCTATGCAGAGACCATCGGGCAGACAATTATTGCTGTTTACGTTGCCTTTGACAGAGAAAGCGAAAAACGGATGGAGGAGAAATGGAAAGCATATAGACCGGATATCCGACTTGTGACAATCCATTCGCAATACCGTAGTTTAGTAAGGCCGTTAAGGAGATTCATAGATGTAATTGAGGAAAAGGGTGCAGAAAACAACTATAGTGTTACAGTTATTATTCCGCAATTCATAACGAAAAAAAGCTGGCATAATATCCTGCACAATCAATCTAGTTTACTTCTTAAAGCCCATCTTCTTTACAGACGAAATATTATTGTAACTACAGTGCCTTTCCGATTTAAAAAATAATAGAGTGAAAGGGGAGCTTCGTAAGCGAAGCTCCCCTTTTTATTAGCCATATAGAATACCGCCGTCAATTAGAACGGATTGTCCGGTCATATAGTCAGAGTCTTTAGAGGCGAGAAATGACACAAAATTAGCGACATCCTCTGGTTCCTGTGTACGGCCTAATGCTATTGATTTTGAGAATTGTTCAAACGCTTGACCTTCTTCAAGATTCATATACTCAACCATACCTGCATCAATTCTGTCCCACATGCTGGTGCCGACAATGCCTGGGCAATAAGAGTTAACTGTTATTTTAGCAGAAGCCAGTTCCTCAGCAGCTGCTTGTGTCCAAGCTTTAACCGCAAATTTAGTTGCAGAATAAGCACCTAGCAAGGAATAAGCTCTGTGTCCAGCAATGCTGCAAGCGTTAATGATTTTTCCGCCAGTACCTTGTTTTTTCATTTGAACTGCCGCTGCCTGGATACCGTACAAGGTTCCAAACACATTAACTTCGAAAATTCTTTGCAAATCTTCTTCAGTAATATTAAGGATTGAATCAACTTGATCAATACCAGCATTGTTTATAAATACATCTAGCTGTCCATATTCTTGCACCGTTTGTTCTACTAGTGATTCCAATTCTTTTTTTACGCTCACATTTGCTTGGACTGCAATAGATTCAATGCCTTTATCCATCAACTCTATACTTGTCCTGTTTGCACTTTCTTCATTAATATCACTTATTACAACTTTGAACCCATCTTTTCCAAGACGTTCTGCAATAGCTTTGCCAATCCCCGTTCCAGAACCTGTAATTACTGCTACTTTTTTATTCATGATAAATACTCCTTTCCATTACTAAGTAAGTACAACACTAATTCCCTGATAGAAAGGAAGTAAAACAAGCAATATCCTTATTCAACAGATTTCCTGGGAAATTTGTCGATAGGATAAAGTATTTAAAATAACAGAAAAATTTTGCATTCATGTATAATAAAAGAGACTAAAAAAGTAAAGGGGATTGGTAGAATGAGTTTGGCAACAATTATTAAGGAAAGAAGAACCTTTAAGAAGTTTAAAACAGAAGCTATCGACTTGGAATCTATTAAAGAGCTGCTGCAAGTATCAGCATTTGCTCCAAATCATAAATTAACAGAACCATGGGAAATCTTATTTATTGGAGAAGAAACAAGAGCGAAGTTTAATCATAAAATTAATTTCGGGGATGCCCCAATATTATTTGCCGTCTTATCTCATAAAGGAAAGACTGCTTTAGAAAGGGAAGAAAATACAGCTGCAGTGTCTTGCTTCATCCAAAACTTTCTATTGCTGGCATGGGAAAAAGGAATTGGAACATTTTGGAGTTCTGTCGGTGCTTCTGAGAACGGAAGAAACATTTTAGGTGTGACAGATGACTATGATGTTATTGGTGTAATCGCAGCTGGTTATCCTGATGAAGCAAAGGATGCAAAGGAAAGAAAATCAATTGAATTAAAAGTAAAACATTTAAATTAAAAGAGGTTAAAAAAACTTGATTTTATTAAATCAGGTTTTTTTTATTGAAAAACTTCTTCCTTTGTATCAAGTTCTCTTCTGACTGTAGTAAATGCAACAACATTTGCTATTTCTTCCTTTGTAAGCGGCTTTCCGTCAACTGTCAGCACAAGGTTGTCCATTTTTGGAACGGAACCAATTTCAACAATGGTTGTCTTATTTTTGCGGGAAAGGATTACATCAACAGAAACATCAAACAAATCTGCTATTTGTATGAGTGCTCTTAATGAAGGCTCACGGTATCCAGATTCATAGCCAGCATAAGTGCTCTTGGCGATTCCCAACAAATCTGCTGTTTCTTGTTGAGACCAGTTTTTGTTCTTTCTTAGTTCACTTAATATTTGCAGCAATGTTTATTCCTCCTTTTTACTCTATATTTGGAGTATAGCATGTAGATATTTGTTTTAAAAGAAAAAATACGCGATATGAATACAAATATTGCTTTACTAACAGGAATGGTACTATAATACAAGTAAATAAATACGCGTAACGCATACGTGGAATTGATGGAGGAAGTAGGAGGAACACTCATGAAAAAAATATTGTTGCTTGCAACAGGTGGCACAATTGCATCTGTAGAAGGAAATGAAGGGTTGGTTCCTGGCATGTCTGCAGAGGAGTTACTAGAGCATTTTGAGGGAGATTCCCAGACTGTCGATGTTACATGTGAAATTCTTATGAATAGAGACAGCACAAATATGCAGCCGGAACATTGGAAGGTTATTGCTGAAGCAATCAGTAAAAATTATAACTTATATGATGGGTTTGTAATAACACATGGAACGGATACAATGGGTTATACTTCTGCAGCATTATCATATATGCTTCAAGGATTGGATAAGCCTGTCGTTATAACAGGATCACAAGTTCCTATCAGCTTTAAACAGACAGATGCAAAGAAAAATGTCGCAGACAGCATCCATTTTGCAACAGAAAAAATAGGCGGGGTATTTGTCGTCTTTGATGGTAGAGTCATTATTGGCACACGTGCAGTGAAGATGAGAACAAAAAGCTATGATGCTTTTGAGAGTATAAATCATCCCTATGTCGCATCGATTGAAGACAATAATATTCATTATTACTGGAAGCCAGGCAAACAAAAGGGTCCTTTCAAAAAGGAGACAAACTTATGTCCTGATGTGTTTTTGCTGAAGCTTCATCCAGGAACGAAGCCGGAAATATTCGACTATTTGAAAGACAATTATAAAGGCATTGTTATAGAGAGCTTTGGTAATGGAGGGTTGCCTTTTGAAGAAAGAAACTTACTTCCAAAGCTCCAGGAAATGGTAGAGTCAGGTGTGTCAGTGGTCATTTCAACTCAGTGCCTTGAGGAAGGGCAAGACTTGTATTTATATGAGGTAGGAAGAAAGGTAGCGCAATATAATGTTATCTTATCGGCAGATATGAACACAGAAGCTATCATTGCTAAGCTGATGTGGGTACTAGGTAAAGCAGATAATGTTCGAGCAGTAAAAGAATGGATGGAGAAGCCAATCGCATGGGATCTTTCAGTGGACTGGGAAAAGTGAAGGTAATTACGTTTGAGAAAACAACAAGCTATATTTGGCTCCATATCGGGGTGTTGCTTATGGCTGTTAATATTCATTATTTTATGGCGCCAAATCAATTTGCATCAGGCGGACTAGGAGGTTTGAGTATTGTCCTGCAAGCGGTGTTTCCAAATATGCCTCTTGGCGGACTGATGGGCCTGCTTAATATATTGTTCTTCCTGTTGGGCTTTGCGTTTTTAGGATTCCAATTTGGTCTTAAGACAATCTATGCCAGTTTTTTGCTCACGTTTTTGGTTTGGGGCTTTGGAGAGCTTGATCCAGTTAACATGCCCCTGAGTCATGATCTTTTCATTCAGCTTGTAGTTGGTACTTTGATAGCAGGTCTTGGATTAGTACTTGTTCTAAAGCAAAATGCGTCTACTGGCGGAATGGACTTAATTGCTATGATATTGAATAAGTATTTTGCAATTGAAATAGGCAAGGCTGTGCTATTGGCTGATTGTCTTATTTCTGTTGCTGCTCTGTTTGTTTTTGGGGTAGAAAAAGGGTTGTATGCATGTTTTGGAGTTTTCTTGAGGGGAATTGTAGTTGATTACTTCCGCAATCAACTGCAAATGACGAAAGAGATTGTCATTATTAGCGAAAAATGTGAGCATATCAAACAGTTTATTATCGAAAATCTTCATAAAAGTGCAACGCTGCACTCTGCCAAGGGCGCATTTTCTAATGATGATAAAGAGGTCATAACGATTGTTCTAGAAAGACAGGATTATATTAAATTAAAAAAATTTATTTATAAAATTGACAAGCGAGCATTCATTACGGTCCATAATATGAACGAAGTAATGGGTAGTAATTTTAATAATGTTGTTTAAGGATCAGGAAAACAGGGTAAGTATATCTACCCTGTTTTTTTATGTCTTTTTGAGGAGATAACCCTCTTTTTTAGATATGGTTTGTTCTATATAATAGTTTTTTTATAGATTTTTATCTCAGTAATGGAAGTAATCCTCCTTGTTTTCGTAGTATAAAAAGCATTTGTGTATTGCGTTAAAATGTGACTATAGTATTATATACGTATAATCATATTAAGAATAATATAGGTAATATACAGTAAATATATGAGAACAAATTACATAATGAACATTTATAGGTCAATAGAATCATATTTTTTGGTGTGATTCTAGTAATAAGGAGGTTTTAGGATGAAAAAAGTAATTGTACCAGGTGTGTTTTTTACTGCATTATCAGCACCTGTCCTTATTCAAGAAGCTCAGGCAGCCTCAAATGATGCTGTTGTGAAGTATGTTAATGTAGAAAGCAACTCTTCCCTAAACGTTAGAAAAAGTGCATCAACTAGTGCCGCGGTTGTCACAACAATAAAAAAAGGGAAAGAAGTAACAGTCCTGTCTGAAAGCAATGGATGGTCAAAAATAACAGTTGATGGTAAGACTGGTTATGTAAGCACAGCATATCTCTCTGAAAAAACTAGTACCTACATAAAATATGTTTCTATTGATCAAGATTCCACTCTTAATGTGCGGAGTACACCGAATACATCTTCATCTGTTGTTACAAAAATAAAAGCAAATACAAAAGTGGAGGTTTCTTCCGCTACGAATGGCTGGTCTAAAATTAAGGTAAACGGAAAAGAAGGATATGTAGCTTCTAAGTATTTAGCAGACACAATAACTACAGTTAAAGAAAATACTTCCAAAGACACTTCTTCAAAGCAAAACACAGTTGCTGAAACAAAAACAACGACAATGTATGTCAATGTTGACCAAGGTTCAAGCTTAAACATGAGAAACAAGGCCTCGAACAGCGGTTCAGTTATCGTGAAGCTTGCAAGAGGAGTACAGGTAACGTCGTACGGTGATTCTGACGGCTGGACAAAAGTGAACATCTATGGAAAAGAAGGATATGTAGCAACACAGTATCTATCAAAAACGAAACCTTCAGCCTCAGCAACTGGCAGTGATTCCAGCAATGTTGTGAAAACTACAACAAAATATGTGAATGTCACAAAGGGCTCCTCGTTAAACATGAGATCAAGTGCGAGCACCAGTGCAAGTGTAGTTTCAAAGCTAACAAGAGGAACAAAGGTCACGGTAACTTCCGAGTCAAAAGGCTGGGCGAAAATTACAGCAGGCGGCAAAACCGGCTATGTGAGTACAAGCTATTTGTCAGCTTCGAATCCAGACAGCCAAAGCGGCAATACGGGAAATAGTAATAATACTGACA
>Ga0209463_1001853_pt1 | contig 12263 bp, 9 predicted proteins | sample AgamicMgSfrz_FD_187169 | JGI IMG/M metagenome (GOLD analysis project Ga0209463, IMG submission 187169) | Agave microbial communities from Guanajuato, Mexico - Mg.Sf.rz (SPAdes) (version 2) | ecosystem: Host-associated > Plants > Phyllosphere > Phylloplane/Leaf | place: Guanajuato, Mexico... | reverse complement strand
GGAGTAGATGTGAATGAATTACTATTATCCCAGCCGGATACAGGTGAGCAGGCACTAGAAATAGCAGAACACCTTGTACGTAGTGGAGCTGTTGACATGATTGTTGTAGATTCAGTAGCAGCATTAGTCCCTAAAGCAGAAATAGAAGGAGAAATGGGTGACTCACACGTTGGTTTGCAAGCTAGATTAATGTCACAAGCAATGCGTAAGTTATCAGGTGCTCTAAATAAATCTAAAACAATTGCGTTATTTATAAATCAAATTCGAGAAAAAGTAGGCGTAATGTTTGGAAATCCAGAAGTTACTCCAGGTGGTCGTGCACTGAAATTCTATTCTACTATTCGTATGGAAGTAAGACGTTCAGAACAATTGAAATTAGGTCAAGACATCGTTGGAAATAAAACAAAAATTAAAATTGTGAAGAACAAAGTAGCTCCTCCATTTAGAAATGTAGACGTAGATATTATGTATGGTGAAGGTATTTCAAGAGAAGCTGAAATCCTTGATTTAGGCTCTGAGCATGATATTGTTAAGAAATCTGGTGCATGGTATGCATATGAAAATGACCGTTTAGGTCAAGGTCGTGAAAATGCTAAACAATTTCTGAAAGAAAATCCGGAGTTAGCTCTTGAAATTGAAAATAAAATTAGAGTTCATCTTGGAATGAACGCCCTCCCTTCCGCTTCTAAAGGTAATGTAAAGGAACAGGAATAATAATGACAAAAAAGACAGTTGGTAACCTTTCGGTTTATCTGACTGTCTTTTTTTGAATTCCGAAAAATAAAATACGTACAAATACTGAATTTCTGTTGGATTTCAAATTATTATTCTTAATTTGGACACAAAACAAGAAAATAATTGGTTTATCCAGAAAATAACACGCGTTTTTCAGAAAAATATTAGTATGTAATTATTACTTTTCACTAAATAAGCACACTATTTTTTAAGTTTGTTAAAAATACTTACTACGTTTTTAGCAGTTGATAAAGAATTTTCAACTGTTTTTACAGTGTTCATAATTGTATTCTTTATTTCAACTACTTCTTTAGTTATATCTGTAACATCTTCTGTAATAGTATTGACGTTTGTAAGAATTTTATTCGTTTCATCTAACGTAATTTTTGTTTTATCAATTGCTTCGTTTGTTACTTTTAGCGTTTGATTTAACGTATTTAATAAACGTGCGCCAAATAAAATTAAGATAGAAAAAGATATTGCCACTATAAATAAACCTAATTGTGTTAAAGTGAATTCCATCATATACCTCCTTAGTTGCTGACATCATTACTATTAAACGCTCGCGGAAAGAATCTTTTAAGAAGATAGGTTTTTTCTATTAAAATTATGGATAATTATCACTAGTTTTGTCGATTCGTGATTATACGCAACAAATTAGTTTGAATTACACGCAATATTATGGTTTACTGTAATTAGGTTCAGTGTATAAATAAATACACATAAACCACTTATAAGAAATTATAGGTCTAACAATCTAAATACATGGGAGGATAGTAAATTTGACTACAACAATTACTACCCAAGATAAAGAAAACAGGAAAGAAATCATACGACTTCTTTCAAAGAAAGAGGCAGAAGGCTTTAAGCATGGTGAGGTATCCAAGTTCATTGAAAACCTAGCTAATCGATACGACGTGAGCGTTTCAACTGTCCAGAACATATACTACAACAAAGTAAAAGGACAGGCACAAGCTCAACTTACTGTTGAATATACTTCAACTAGCAATGTTATAACTAGTAAAGCTCAAGCGAATAACGAACTTGAGAGAGTCCTGACAATTAACGGTGTAGAAGTTCGAATTGTTAAAGACAAAGATAAACCAGTTGAAGAATACTTTGTTGCTAAAAATGTTTTTAACTCTATCAATGTAGAGAGAACAAGCGAGATTGCTAAAAAAGGTGTAACGAAAGACCAAAAACATTATGTAAAAGTTAAAACTATGCACGGTTATGCTAAAACCTTAGTTCTAAAACAAGATGCAGTAGAAAAGCTAATGAATTATATAATTAAAGTTCACCCTAGCAGTGAAACAAAAACAAGAGCAAGAAATTTCTTAGATGCCTTAACTAATTCTGATACAACTGTTACTTCTAATGTTGAATCTCCAACAAGTGCAACAAATAATAATATAACAGAGACAACAAAAACAACTAATAATGATATAAAATCTTCTGCAAGTACCGATGAAGAAGCGGATACAAAGAATATTTCTAGTAACGACAATTTAAACCGTACTACTAATGAAGACAATAGCAAACAAAATATAGTAACAACACCTGTAGCTGAAAACAAATCTTCTAATTTAAAAACTGAAGAAGTTAAACAACCTCAAATAGAACCTATAACAGAAGAAGTTGAAGAAGTTGCTAAAGTGGAAGATAAACAAACTACATCAGAACCTGTACATCCAACAGTTACTAAAACTTATGAAGAACCTCTCTATCGATATGGTCAACTTGTAACAGCCGAAGTAAAAGCTGTTAAAAACTACGGATTTCTCGTTCAAACAATGGATGAGCATATGGTTCAAGGTTTAGTTCATATTAGTGATATTAAAGATGCTTTTATTCACGATGTGTACGAGTTAGCCGAAGTAGGCGATATCATTGAAGCGAAAGTGAAAAAATATGATAAATTTGAAAATCGTTTAAATTTATCAACAAAAGAATTACCAAAATTCCGTGTAGGTAAAGTTAGGTTTGAAGATGAATTCTCCACACTTGCTGAAAAAGAAGCTTATCAAGAACAAAAGTATGATAATGGAGCTACCAATTCCAACATTACTGATAATTCCAGTGAAGATGAAATTATAGCGAGTTACGCACCAACAGAGAAACCTATTAATAACCCTATGGCAGAAAAACTGCTTTCACTTAAGGATAAATTAAATTTAACACCAACAGAAACTCCAACTGTAGAACCTAAGCAAGAAGAACCGATTCATACACCTGTTCAACAGACAATTTCTAATTCATCGAACGAAGAAGAGGTTACTGAAGACAAAGCATCGACTGAAAAAACTTCTTATAGTTATGTTATCGGTGAAAATAAAAAGGTGAATAAGGAAATTAAGACATTGAATCGGGGAGACGAAAATATGATTACAACTGACCAAGTTAGAATGGACCCTAACCCACTATCTCAATTAGAAATAGAACGTAACCGTGAAATTAATAATATTTTAGATAGATTGAAGGATAAAGTAGGTGCAATTTCTCCGCAAGCTAGAGAAAAATTAGTTCAACTCTTATCTGAAAAAGGTCTTGTAGAGTTTACAATTGCTATGATGCAGGTGATTCCTGATTTTAAACCTGACTTAGGGCTGATTCTTCTTAACCAAATTGAAGAGAAAGTGAATGATGGACTTTAACGACCGCATCATATATATAGCTTCTCACCATGCACAGGAGCAAATGGTTTCACGCACAAAATGCCAATGGAACGAAGCTAAAGAAAAAATTGAACGATTAGCAAACGAAGGGGAACTTCTTATTGAAGTAGATGACTATCGCTATATAAAAAATGGCGATTTATATCTTCCTTGTGTTCAGTTCACAGGCAAGCCATCAAATTATTTTCGTGTGAAATCTGTACTTACCTGGGATATGGTTGATTATCGCATACAAAATATAATCGATAATTATCATTTGTATAAAAAAGTGGACTAATGACACTTAATTCGTCTCAGGTAAGTTAAGTTTATTTCACTTAATACAACTCAACATTGGTTCTTTTTATTTCTTACTTGAGCAAAAGTATTGATGACCAAAAGAATTGCAACTTGTAATCTAAAGAGGTTATTTAAAATAACTCAGATGAAGTCGATGAAAATCCTTCATGTGAAGAGCTTAGTCCTCCGTTGGAACTAAGCTCTTTTCTTTTTGGAATTACTTAGTGAAATAGCGTAAAAAATATTTGGCTTTTTTACATTTTTATTATGTCGAATTTGCTATACTTTATTCACATTAATTCAGGGGAGGAACTATCATGTCAGACGATAAAAGAAAGCCACCAGAAGATAATCGTAGTAAACGCAATAAAAAAGGAAAAGAAGAGGACAGAACTCTCAAAACCCTAATTGCTTTAGCTGGCTTTGCTTTTGGGGCAACTAGTGTGATTGCTTGGAATAACCGCAAAAACATCCAAGACAAGGCTTCTACTGCTAAAGAAAGAGCAATGGAATTAAAAGAGAAGTCGGTAGAATTAACGGAAACTGTGAAAACAAAGATAGCGGAATTACAAGAGAAAAAAAGAGCAAACTCTCTTGAAATTATTAAGTCTACGTCTAAAGATGCAAACCAAGTTGAAGTAGACAAAGGTGAGCCTAAAGAAGGTTTAACTAGTGAATCTAAGAAATTAGATGAGTATGATAAGGAAGATAACGAATAAACTTTTGAGTTTTAAGTACATACGATGTACAAAAAGAAATATCTTTTATACATAGAGGAGTTACACAATGAGTAATAATGTTTCAATCATCATTGACGGAGCAGTAGGTGCCGGAAAATCAACGCTAATGAGCATTTTAGAGGAATCTGGTTTTACATCTTTCCCGGAGCCGGTAGTAGATAACCCACTTCTAGATAAATTTTATTATGATAAAAAGCGATACGCATTTCCTTTGCAAATATTCTTTTTGAATAAGCGATTTGCACATTTAAAATCAACCAAAGGTCACGAAAAAGTGGCTTGCGATAGAAGTGTTTATGGGGATGAGATTTTTGCGAAAATGCTTCATGATAGTGGTGATTTAACAGATGAGGAGTATTCTATCTACAAAGAGCTGCTTGAGAACATGTTAGAGCATTGCGAACCGCCTACATTAATGATTTACCTTCAAATCTCTGTAGATGCAGCTGTAAACAGAATTCAGAAGCGAGGAAGAGATTATGAACAAGTGGTTGAAAAAAGTTACTGGGAAGATTTAAATATCCGGTACCGTGACTTCTTCCTCTCATATAACCGCTCTCCACTTCTTGTTATAGATGTGTCAGGGTTAGATTTTGAAAACAATTCTGAGCATAAGCAAATTGTTGTAAGTAAGATTAATGAGAAGCTACAAGAATTAGGTCATTCTGTTTGTATACATAACTAAAAAGTGTTCCTGCGCCTTGCATAAGGTGTTCAGGGGCACTTTTTTTGCATGTTTTCTATCGGATTTTGAACAAAGGTGTTATTATTTCTACGCATTTGAAAGGGGGATGTTTTCTTGAAACGTTTATTAGCATCGACAGCCATAATCTTTTCGGTTTTAACTATTACAGGCTGCCAATCAACCACAACTACGAATATGACCTCTTCTACCAAGAACAAAGAGGAAGCATCAGAAGTAAAAGTTAAAAAAGAAGGAAGAGCAGCGGTTGCTGACTTCCAAAAAGTGTTTTATGAAGTGGGAGATATTGATTTTGACTCATACAATGAATTGCTACAGCATTATGGACTAACGGAGGCAGAACAGAAAGCCTTTTATAAATTTATGGACGATAATCAAGTAGAAGGTTCCATTCTTAACGTATTGTTTAATAACTTAAGCGAAAAGGTGAAAAAACAGCCCAATGGAGACTATATGTATCAAGTTACTACGGAAGCGCAAGTCAAAAACTTAACTGACATCTCTAATCATTATGTAACGTATGTACTAACTATGAAGCCCACTGTGATGGGTAACTATAAAGTCTATCATGTGGCATATGAAATAGGACACTCGTTAGAAGGCGTAGATAGCAAAATTGCTCGTATTGCTCTTGATGAAGTAATCGAGGAGAAATTAGATAAATTATTTAGCAATGGATTTAAATTGAATACAAAGAAAGATGTATTGGCTAAACAAGATATAAATAGCTTATTCTTACATTCTTCTTCTGTTGCTTCAGTTATAGAACATCTTAATTTCTCTTCTAAGGCTAATAATGCATTTTTAGGTTCTAAGTTATTACTTAGTGAAAAACAAGTTGATGAGGACGGTTATGGAGCTTACGGGGTAGGCATATACACAGTTGAATACAAAAATAATTTAAATAAAGCGAAAAAAGAAGAATATGAAGTATTTATTACTCTAAAACAGCGCAACCCTCTAGAAAAAGATTATATGTATGTTATTGATAAATTAACTATAAAGAAAAAGTAGTAAGAGCGTCGCTAATAATAAAAAAAGGACTATCCCCATATGAGGAAGTCCTTTTTTAGTGAAGAATTATGCTCTTTTGTCACCAGCAGCAACTAATTCTTTCATGATTTTTTCTTTTTCTTCAATGTAGTAAATATCTGCACCTAAGTGAGTTAATTTTTCAATAAATGCTTCATAACCACGGTACATGTATTCAAGACCTTCTACTCGTGTTGCACCTTTTGCAATAAGACCAGCGATAACCATAGAAGCAGCCCCACGTAAATCATATCCTCTTACAGGGCATGCAGATAGTTTAGCTGGATAAATCATTGCTACGTTCTTTTCAATATTTACTTCTGCATTTAATTTACGTAGCTCATCTAAATGTCTAAAGCGATTTTCAAAAATTGTTTCCGTAATAACTGAGAAGTTATCTTTTTCAGCTCGTGTCATTAGGATAGAGAATTGAGATTGCATGTCAGTAGGGAATCCTGGATGTACACCCGTTCTTATGTTTGTTCCTAAAATTTTACCATTGTACTTTAACGTTATCTCATTATCAGTTGTTTCAATATAAGCACCCATATCCATTAATTTTTGAAGGGTAGCTGTCATGTCATTAGCTTTAACACCTGTTAACGTGATTTCGCCTTTAGTGGCAAATGCTGCTACAAGCAAAGTACCTGCTTCAATTCTATCGAAAGGAATCGTGAATTCTCCACCACGTAAACGCTCAACACCATTAATTTCAACTGAGTTAGTATCTACCATTTTAACATCAGCACCCATCGTATTTAAGAAATCAAACAGTGCCATGTTCTCAGGTTCAAGAGCAATGTTTCGAATTGTAACGCCTTCTTTAGTATGAACAGCCGAGTTTACTAAGTTTTGAGTTGTACCAACTGAAGGGGATTCTAACGTGTATTCACCTTTAATAGCTGGAGAAGACGCTTCGATGATACCGTGTTTTACTTCTACTGTACAGTTTAGGTGTTCAAAGCCATCAAAGTGATAGTTAAGTGGTCGTCGTCCAATTGAGCATCCTCCTGGCATACCAACTGAACAAGAACCAAATCGTGCTAATAAAGGTCCTAATAATAAGCTACTTGCACGCAGTTTTGTTGAAAGCTCATCAGTAATAATACCGTTTTGTAAGTTCTCATTATCAATAACAATGACGTTATTTTCAAATGTGTACTTAGAGCCTAATTCCTTCATGATATTTAGCATTGCTTTTACATCTTCAATTTCTGGCACGTTATATAATGTAACTTTTTTAGGAATAAGTACTGTAGCTGCTAAGATAGGTAGAGCGGCATTTTTAGAACCTTGTACTCGTGCTGTACCCTTTAATTTTCGTCCACCATTAATAATTACTGAATTAGTTCGTTTATTTTCCATCTGCATGCGGCATTTATAGAAATGCCTTAACACTCCCTTCAATATATAACATAATATGTATTTTAACTTTAATAGTTAGTTTAAAAAGAAATTGATACACAAAAGATAATTTTAATCTATTTTTGTGTATCCCGCTCTTATTTTTATTGGAAAATAAGAAAAACCTTGTAAAAATAAGCAAAAATCCTATCTTTTTTCTAAAAAATACGATTTTGAAAAGCCAATAAAAAAGAGGAGGAGTTAATCCTCTTTTTTATTTGAGTAAAAGAATCTTGAAATGGCTACACCGATAAACCCAACACCAATAAATAAAATTGCTCTTACCACAATTGAAACACTTGCCATATCTACAACAATTAATTTTAGTAGTGTAAGGAACAGTAAACCAATTCCGACTAAACGTACTTTTTTGTTCTTAGAAATTACTCCGTAAACTACTGATACAATGGCATAAATAGCCCATATAGTAGTAATGGTTAGACTATGTACATTTGTTGATAAATGTTCTGTGATGGCTGAGCCTAATCGAGTAATAACATACAGAATAGTAATGACCAATATCCAAAACAATCGATTTTGAATGGCTGGATAGTTAAACTCTTCTGTATTTTGTTTTTCTGAATTTACATAGATTTTTTGAATAACAACAAGTGAAAAAATAAGGAATAACCATGCGAATGTATCAAAGGACAGAACCTTCTCAATTCCGTTATGAAAGAAAGTGTATCCAAATCCTATAAAATAAACAATAATTGCAATAGTTGATTCGAACTTTTTAAATGCTGTCGCTTTCATAGCTATGTATAAAGTCAACAAACCCTGTACCAGCAAGGTTACACCGGTATAGTTATCATCAGTCACTTGTGCAATAAATAGCACAATGAATCCAGAAATAACTACAAATAGAAATTGTAGTAGTTGCTCATAGCCCATTTCAGTTATTTGTAAGTCCGTAATAGTTTCGCTTTTTACTTTATTAGTAGATAAATTCATAAGTTTAGTTAGGATAAACCTTATTAAGAACAGTGAACCAATTAAGAATAACCATGCTACTGTTTCATACGAATTTATTTGAGGAATAAAGTCTTTTGCAATCATAAAGATAGATGCAACATAAACAATACTTCCCACTACCGTTTGCGCTTTACTTTTAGAACTTAGTCCTACATAAACGGCTAACAAACCTTCAAATAGAAGGGCAAGACCTAAATATTTATCAGTTGTTGAAATCAAAATAAACATCGCCAATGCATAAGTCGCAAGTGGCAAAGTTACATGAAATTTTACGTTGTCTCGTTTATAATACACAAACGAAAGGATTCCGTAAAGAGCAAATCCAGAAAATAAGAATACAGAATAACCATTTATCTCAAAAATTGCTTTTATCCATAATTGAGTTAAGACAAAACTTGTAAAGAGAGTCGCTCTCTGTGCATTGAAGTATAATTCTTTTTTCACAAACGCTAATAGAAGAAATACATGTTGTACTAGGATTCCAGTAGCGAGTAATTCTCCATGTTGTTGTGAGAAGAAATAAGTCACTATCATTGTGAAATGAAGCAACGCACCGCTTACAAAGTATAAATAAAGATATTTCTTGAATAATGAAAATTGTAGAAGCAAAATGAAGAATAATACTTCATATCCAACAAACACATAAGCGTTAGGGTGCTGACTTTCCACTAGAAAAGGGACTAAAAATCCTGCTATTGCGGAGATAATAGCAATAGGTTGAGAATCTTCTTTACCTGATAAATAAATTCCTAACAGTACCCATACTACATTTAAAACAAAAGACACAGTAGGACCTAATAGATGGTAAAGCATATGAGCGGCAAAGGTAGATAAAATAAGAATAACGATTGAACCACCTAGTAATACTTGCCCTAAAGCCTGCCGTTCCTTCCTTAATTGCCTGTTACCAAAGAAAAGGAAAACTCCAGCTACTATGTAGCCAATAATTACTTTAACAGGCGCAGTAATAAATCCGCTGTCTCCAGCTGCTTTAAATCCCCATAATACTCCTAAAATGAGAACAAATATGAATATACGAGGTAACCATACCTGACCAATTAACTTCTCATAATCCACTTTTTCTTTCTTTTCATGTAGTTTTGAAGAATAAGGGGGGGATTCTGTTTCTTTTTTACTTGTAGCTACAACAGAACTGAGCGGCACATTTGTTTGCTCTTTTTGTTCATGTCTGTTTTCCTTAACTACAGGCATTGGTTTTTTAACTTCTTGGGAGGAAGAAGGGGAGCCATCTAATAATATTTTAGTGTTAAGATAAATAACTTTCTCTTCCAGTTTTTTTACCCGATTTTCTAATTCTTCTATTCTTTTATCTTCGGACATATTTAAACCACCAACTTTCTTTAAAAAATAAATTGACGTACTGTTTCTTAAAATATCGAAGAAACTGAGTAAAAGGTGAGGGATTTCCATATATATCTAAATGTCACCTCAGCTAATGCAATAAAGTCGCATATATTATAAAAAAATACCTACCTTATAACAACTAATAAATAAGGTAGGTATATATATTATCTACTTAACTCTTCATTTTTGCTCTTTTCGTTAGTAGTCAAATTCTTCTCGTTCAAAGATGTTTCTAAATGTTTATTAAATGTTCGTTTAGCTTGAGACATTTTTCTAGTTAACTTCTCAGAGACACCAGGAAAAGTCTTGTCAAAACTTTTCTTTAGTTTGTTGCTAATATTAGATGTAGCTCGCGCCACCACAACAGACCAACCTTTTTCAGCGGAAGATTCTTTCTTTTCTACCGTATTGGTGTGTAGAACAGTCTTCTTTACAGCTTGTTTTACCTTAGAAATAAAGGATACAGATTTCTTTTCCGCTTCTTTATCAACTTTTATATCCTCTTTAACAGAAGTTTTCATCTCTTCTGCTGTTATATCCTTAGGAACTGTAAGTCGTTCATTTAAAGCAGCGGGCTTAGTAATTAAGTCTTTTGTTGTTTTAAGAGCAGCAGACAAGTATGATTTTTTTGTTTCCCATTTTGCTTTTCTTTCTTCTTTTGTTCTAGCATCTTCAACTAACAAAGCATTATTAACTTTAGATACCCGTTCTTCATAAGAAAGACTATTGTCAAACTGATGTCCTTTTTCTCCTAGCCTAAATTCTTCTTGAATAAGCACTTTTTCTTCAGGAGTAAGTTCTCCATTTACAAACTTCCGGAACATATCATTTAAATTGCTTCTTTCTTGTTTTGCTTGGATGATTTTCTCTCCGGCATTTGCCAACTGTTCATGATGTTTAGTATGTAACCCAACAATCTCTTCGTTGTGTTCTTTCTTTAAAGTAAATACCTCCAAAGCACGACCAATTTGTACCTGTTGAATTTTTTCTTTAGACTTATCTAAAGCTTCAGAGTACATGGAAATTCGCTTGGTGTGAGAAAGAACAGTTGTATTTAACTCTTTTTTCTCTTCTTGCAGACGAGCAATATTCTCTTGAGCTTGACTAATTCTATCCGTTAAATCTGCATTCTTCCCTTTTAATCGTTGATAACTGCTAATAGTTTTCTTTGGAGTAGGAGCTTCTTGTGTATCATTATCAAGTGCTGGTTCCTCTTTTTTCTTGCTATTTTTCTTGTCAATTTTATCTGAGTTAACGGGGCTCTCAGGTTCTTCTACTTGAGGAGTGCCTTTATCTTTATCTTTATCAATAGGACTTTTATCTTTTGTATTTTCAATCTCAGTTATATAGATAGTATCTAAAGAATCCTTAAAGTCATCTAAACTAGGTTCATTAATGCCTTTTTCTGCGAGGTTTTCTTTTATTCTAGTATGTACTTTCTCATATGCATCCACAACATCATTATCGTATGGATTACCCCATCTAGGGTTTCTAATGTCATCTAAAGCATTAAGAGGAGGATTTCCTTTGTTATCAAATCCTTTAATTGAATCGGATACTCTTGTAATTCTAGCTATTTCAGGAATATCTTTACCTTTAGCTTCTTTCCCGTATCCACCACCATCAAAGTCTCTGTGGTGGTAGGTAGATGCTTCGATAATATGAGGCTCAGCGCCTACATGTTCTAAAAGTTCGATTCCACCTTTAACATGCTCACGCATTTCATTAACCATTTCCTTAGAGTATCTTCCGTCAAAGTTAACGAATTCTGGTTTTAACCCAACCATACCCACATCATAAAACTTTCCTGTTTGATAAGCTTCTTCTTGTTTTTCTTTATCGAAACCAAGTTCAGAAGCAATTGCTTTGTTTAAATTAGCAACAAATAGGGCATCTTCTTTTGTTTTGCCATCATTATGTTTTTCGATTTCTTTAAATAAATCGTCTTTTGTATGAAGCTTAGATTTATCTATATGACTAATAGAATACGTAAAAGTTGAATCAACTTCTTCAGCTTCCTTAGAAGTGTTAGTGTTTTCCCCATCTATTTCCCGCTCTTTCTTTACTTTATCCGCTTCTACATTTTTGTTCTTATCATTGGTTTCTACATTTGCTTCAGGTTCTTTCTTTACCTTATCTTTATCATTTTTCTGTGCTTTATCATCTGCGACAGTTGGTTCTTCAGGTACTTGAACATCTTCATTAGTAACTTCGTCTTTTTCACTAACTGTATTTTCATTTGCTTTGTCATTTTCTTTCTGTTTAAGGTTCTGCAAAGCTTGGCTTACAGCATCAATATGGGAATCGTCTTTCATCATATTTGTTGTATCTAGTTCCTTACTCATTTATTCACAC